>Ga0256405_10007925_pt1 | contig 15570 bp, 11 predicted proteins | sample RumenRJG_02DNA_FD_189096 | JGI IMG/M metagenome (GOLD analysis project Ga0256405, IMG submission 189096) | Bovine rumen microbial communities from Lethbridge, Alberta, Canada - RJG_02 | ecosystem: Host-associated > Mammals > Digestive system > Stomach > Rumen | place: Canada: Alberta... | reverse complement strand
GCGAGACCCAAAGCGTTTCTTCGGATTTGCCGGACGGATTTTCGGCGAACGATTGCAATTCCGGGAAAATGCGAATGAAGCGCGCCAACAAGGAGCGTTTTTTCAAATCATCCAACCCCTGATTGTTCATGAGCAGACGCGCCAAGTCGGTTGCCGTCGACACGGTGGCATTCTTTAACAGATCGCCGATGAGCGTTGTATCTTTATTGAGCTCCTCCGCCAATGCGATGCGACGTCCCGGTGCCGCACCGAGCGCATCGCCGTCAATCGCCTGCAAAACACACGTCAGAAATTGTGTTCCGAACAGCGGTGTCAATAAAGCGGCAAAAGGCGGTACCTTGCGGTGTCGAATGAGCCAAATGAGCAACGAACCCCCAAGATTTTGCGCCTGCAACCACTTTTCTAACGTTTCCGTTAAGAGCGCTTCCTGTTTTTGTTTTACCAGACAACCGAAACAGGCATCGATGAGACCCGACGAACCGTTTTTTAAAAGCGAAAGCACAACCTCCTGCCAATCGTCGGGGCAGGCTTTTATCAACAACCGCATCAGGCGTTCGTGGTGCACGTGCGGTATTTTCTCTGCCAAATCGGGTAATTGTTTGGCATCCTGCACCAGATTACGCGCACTTTGTTTAAACGGTTCCGCATCGGCGTCGATCGTGCGGGCAATGTCACTGCAAATCCAGCAGGCTTCCAGCCGTTGTGCCGCCGATAACTGCGTGTTTTTGCTCAACGGCGAGATGATTTCAAGAACCGACGGAAGCTCTTTGCGGATATCTTCCAGACAAGGCAACTGACACAGCTGCATACCGAGAGTGACCTTCTGCGCCGCCTGTTTGGCGGACAAAAGCGCTTCCAGAAGTTCCCGTTCGCGCGAAACGGGTTCGGCGCGCAGAGTAAAGACGCCCGTTTTGTTCTTCGGAACGCAAATCAGCGGATGTTGCAGGAGCGTCCTTTGGAGCGCAACCCACCAGGATTTAAAGGCGGCGGGCTTAAAAAGCGGTTCCAATGCCTGTCGCAACAACAGCTCCAACGCCAACAGCGTCGCTTGTTGTTCGGGAAAACTTTGCAGTGCTTTAACGACCCATTCGCAGGGATCATTCTTCAACAGTGCTTTCGCTGCTTCGGGATCTTTTCGAACCTCAACGATGACGTGAGTTTCGGGCAAAACCTGCAGTTTTTGGAGACAAAACGCCAAATCCATGGATTTCGGCTCCGCCTGCGACTCGAATTGAATGACAATGCGACTGTTTTCCGCATCGACACTTTGAATACACCCGACGCCCCAACTGCCGTGACAGCACCATGCACCTTCTTCGAGTGCTTCCAAGGTTGCCTGCTGACGTTTGAGTTGGGGATAGGCTGTCATGAGCCGTTGCATCGTGTCGAAATCCATAATCTATCTCAAACATGGAAAAATGAAAGACAAAAATCAAGCTTTCAAATCGACACCCGCCTTGGACGCGGCTGTGACGGGTGTTTTAGGTTTAGGGGAAAAGCCGAAAATGGGTGTTTTTTAAAAGAAAATGTCGCCGTTTTTGCGGATTGTGAGTGGTTACAGAGATGTGTTTTGATGAATGTTTTTTTGAAGAACTTTCGTTTTGTATTTTTTTGATAAATTACAAACGAATAAGTGCGGTGCTCATGAAACACGGCACGCTGTTTGTGTGTTTCACCCGTTCCCTAACAAAACTGCATCGGGATCGATACCGTTAAAGTGGTAATTTAAAATGTTTCTCAAAGCTTCCCTGAGGGAGGTTTTCGGTTCCCAACCGAGTTTTTCCTTGGCGGCTTTGACGGACGGAACGCGGCGCGCAATGTCCTGATAGCCCTTACCGTAATAATCTTCCGACGAGACAGTTTCGATCTTTACAGCACCCGCCAGTTCGGCATCAAATTCCCGCAGGACTTCCTTTAAAGTCTCCGCGAGTTCGGCGACGGAATAATTTTCGTTCGGGTTGCCGATATTGAAAATTTCCTTATCCGCACAGTTGTTTTTATTTTCGATGATGCGCAACAGGCAATCGATGCCGTCGTCAATGTAAGTAAAACAGCGGCGATTGCTTCCGCCGTCCACCAGCTTCAACGGTTGCCGATGCAAAGCATTGTGTAAAAACTGCGTTACGATGCGCGAACCTGCGTCGTTGCGAATGTCATCCAGCTTCGCACCGATGAAATTGAACGGTCGGAAGAGGGTGTAACGAAGATTTTTTTCGAAACCGTACGCGTAAATCAAACGATCCATCAGTTGTTTACAGCAGGAGTAGATCCAACGCTGTTTATCAATGGGACCGAGGATGAAGTTTGTTGTATGTTCCTCAAATATCTCGTCGGTTGCCATTCCGTAGACTTCTGAGGTGGACGGGAAAATAACGCGCTTATCATACTCCGCGCACCAACGAATGACCTTCAAATTGGCTTCGAAATCCAACTCAAAAACACTGAGCGGCTTTGTGACGTAGAGTCCCGGTGTTGCGATGGCGACCAGCGGGAGGATGATGTCGCATTTTTTTACGAGATAACGAATATCCTCATGATGGATGAGTAGATCGCGTTCGTAAAAATGAAACCGCGGATGATTAAGGCACGGCGTCAGTTTTTGTGTTGCCAAATCAACCGCATATACTTCATATGAGGTTTTTGCCAACAAATGCGCGCACAGACTGCTTCCGATAAAACCGTTTGCGCCGAGGATAAGAATGTTTTTGCGTTCGTCCGAAGCCGTCATTTTTTCACAAAGTACCGCTTTTTATCTTATGGCGGAAGGAGAGGGATTCGAACCCCCGAAACCTTTCGGTTTAACGGTTTTCAAGACCGCCGCGATCGACCGCTCCGCCATCCTTCCATGGCTTTATTTCGCTGAAAAATAGTGCAGGCGTCAAGTCAAAGGCAGAAACATCTGGAGCCTGGTCGCGTTGAAAACAAGTTTAAAACGGTACCAAACGAACTGAACGATGCGGAGAACCTTATGAGAGGTTAGGGTAAAACGGTAATTCGCCTCGGTGTGGTTATATTTGCTTCGATTGTAAAGTCGCAAAGTACTCCGAATGACGGGGCGAACGCAACAGGGTAAAACGGAAACCAGAAAAACACAACCAACATGGCAGTGCTTTGTAGATTTTACGGTTCGTGAAAGTTAAAACCGCTCTTTTTTGGTTTTTCCCTTCAGAGTTTTACTTATTTTATCCAGTCCGACTCCTTTGGGTTTTAAGATTACGGAATGTGCGGGATGGTATGATAACATGGCAAAAAGACGCAAAGTACCCACAAGACTCAAAAAAGGTAACCACCTTAGCGAAGTTCCGCAACGATTTGAGCCGACTGACAAGGGTAAAGTCGATTGTTTTTTACTCTTCCTTTTGGAGTGCCTGCCGTTTCATTTTGTCCAGTTTTGCTTCCTCTAATTCCAGGCGTTTTTTCTCCAACTGTAAGCGTTTCTTTTCGTTTTCGATTTCCAGCGTTTCCCGTTCCAGACGCTTCCGTCTGACTTCGGTACGCGCCCGTTCCAGATCATCTTCCGAACGATAAGACGACGAAGGTGCTTCCTCAACGGTTCTGCGTCGTTTGGACGTTCGTGGTTCTTCGTCTTCGTTGTTGGTTGCCACGCCGACCGCTCCGCCTGCGATACCGCCCAAAGCCGCTCCCGCAAGTGCTCCGCCCGCACCGCCGTCAATGGCGTATCCGATGCCCGCCCCGATGGCGGAACCTAATCCGACGCCCGTGAGACCAGATTCCGTTTTACTGCAGCCGCCCGCTAATAAAAAAAGGCAAGGGATGAACGTTTTTAAAAGTGATTTCGACGGGAACTTCATATCTTCCTCTAGTTTAGGAAAATACAGTGCCTGCCGTCAAATCAAAACCCGTCCGATGCCAAAGAGAGTGCGGGCGGATGTAAGAGGCTTTTGTCTGCGTTAATATATTTTGTCTGCGTTAATGTGTCCGCGTTATAAACCGCAATGCCGGTGTGCTTCGGAGTGATTTTTTGAATTTCGGTGATTTTCAAACAGCGGTCGGTGTATACCAAGGTATTCAGTGCCGAGGTATATGCGTATAAAAGCCGTGGTGGGGGCAGGAGGCAATGTGACGCGTGTTCGGTCAATTCGCTGCCCGCTTTCTTTTTTAACCTTTACGCAAAGCACGACGATTAAAACGAAACGGCGTAGCGGTTGTTATCGGCATCCGAAAAGAAGATCTTCTTATCAACCGGATCGATATCGCACCATTTGATGCGATATTGCGGTGAAACGATATCATTTAAGTGAAAAATTTTATCGTTAAACGACAGGTGACTTTCGAAATTTTTGTAGGTAATGTCCCGAATATGCTGTGCCTGCAACCACTTATAAACGAATTTTGTATCGTTCGGAAGCGCAAAGGCACCGTATTCGGAAGCGACGGTTTTCGATGAGTCGTTGAATAGAACATTTTTGCGATAGGAAAATTCTTGTCCCGTCTGACTTTCGATGAAATTTTCTTCCGCCGTGTCAAAAGCATCGCGAATGGCATCATTTTTCAAATCCGCTAACCGAAAGGGTTGTTGAGGAATGTTAAGCGTGAGATAAGGCGAGATATTGAGCGGTTTTCGGACGGCTTCGTGCGCTTGGTTTTGCGGTTTTTCGGATCGCTGTTGAAACGTCAGGCATCCGATAATGAAGAACAACATAACAGCGCACAGCCATACGGAGGATCCGCAGGGTTTTTTTTCATCGATATTACGGTTTTCTCCGTAATTTTCCAAAGCTTCCGTCAGGGGTAATGTGCGTTTTTGATGCGTTTCGCGGATATCGTGCGATACGTTTTCGGTATTTTCGTTTTGGTTCATTGCAAAAAGTTCTGTTTCACTCCTAAATAGCAAACGACAACTTTTTGGGTTGTCTTTGAGAGCGGTTTCGATACGTATATCGGATATGTTTCGCGTTTTATTCGAACGTTGCCGTCAAGCTGAACAGAGACGGTTTCGGGCGATGATGCCTGTGCGACCGGTTGAGAAAAAACGGTTCATGTATGTACTTCCCTAATTTAATCTTGCCGTTATTACTCTTCGCGGCGGAAAATAGAATTGCCTGCGGGTGCTTCCTAATACTTCATGCGCTTTCCGAAAAAGCTCTTTAAACGACTTCTGTGGTTGTTGTTGGCGGTATATGCAATTTATGCCCTTTGGGGAGACCGTTTTCTTGATGCATGGCGTTATCACCGAGCCGTTCGCGCGCAACGGGAGCATTTGGAAGTTAAAGTCAAACAGTACCGTTTGCAGGTGGCGAAAAAGCGTTATTTTATTCGAAAACTGATGACCGATGCCGATTTTCGAGAGCAAGTGCTTCGCGAACAAATCGATTATGTCGGTGAAGATGAATACGCGATTTATTTTCGGGAGGAAGGCGAGCATTTGACGCATCGGGAGGAGAATGTGAAAAATTTTTAAAAACGGCTTGTGTTTGTGCGAAAAACCGTTTCTTATGAAAGCGTTGTTAACCCTTAACCCCTTTTATCCCAGGTTCTGAAGAGAATACGGAGTTTTTTATGGAATTAGATTACGAAACGATGTTTGAAGCCGGTGTCCACATCGGGCACCAGGTGAAGCGCTGGAATCCGAAGTTCGGACCGTACTTATACAAGCACATTCACGACATTTCCGTCATTGATTTGGAAAAGACGCGCGCGTGCCTGGAGAAGGCGGCGACGTTTTTGGCGGAGCAAATCAAGGACGGCGCGACGGTATTGTTGGTGGGAACGAAGCCGCAATCGCAGGAGTTAATCCGCGAGTTGGGACAAGCGACGGGGATGCCGTTCTGCGCCAATCGCTGGCTGGGCGGCTGTTTGACGAATTTCAAGACCGTCAAGGCGAGTTTGGCGAAATACAAGCGTTTTCTGGCGATGGAGGAGTCGGGTGAGCTGGATAAGATGTTTAAGAAGGAAAGTTCCGTCATTCGTCGCGAGATGGTGCGCATGCATCGCGGTTTCGAAGGGTTGTTGGAATTAAATTCCTGCCCGAACGTTTTGTTTGCGGTGGATGCGATGAAGGAGGCGATTGCCCTTCGCGAAGCGCGACGCCTGCAAATTCCGACCGTCGGTATTGTGGATACCAATTCCGATCCGTCGTTGTTGGATTATCCGATCCCGGCGAACGACGATTCGGTAAAAGCACTGCGTGTGTTGTTTGATTATTTACGGGAGGCGATGGAGCAGGGTGTCGAACTGGCGAAACTGAATAAAGTGCACAAGTTCGTGCCGACGGACGTCGCATCGTCTTCGAAAGCAAAAAGCTGGATGCGGCAACGTCCGCCTTTCGGTTCGCGACCCAATCGTTCGGGCTTTGACAAGAAGGATGGTCAAAAGAATGCAGGCGATGGAAAGCGCACGGGAACAAACGGCGAAAAAAGGACGGATAAGGCTTCGGAAGCCCAAAAAACGTCGGAACCTGTAAAGAAGGAAGCTTCGACCGTGACAGAGAAGCCGAAAGCTGAGGCAAAGGTGGTTGAAAGTTCATCGGCATCGGTTGCATCAAAGGAGGAATAATAATGGCGGAAGTGACAAGTCAAATGGTGGCGGCTCTGCGCGAAAAAACGGGCGCGGGGTTCATGGATTGCAAAAAGGCACTGGTCGAGAGCAATGGCGTTGAAGCCGAAGCGATTGAACTTTTGCGCAAGAAAGGTGTTGCGAGTGCCGCCAAAAAAGCGGGTCGAAGCGCGCAGGAAGGTATTGTTCATTCGTACATTCACGGCGGCGGCAAGCTGGGCGTTTTGGTGGAAGTCAACTGTGAAACGGACTTTGTGGCGCGCAATGAGGAGTTTAAGCAAATGGTGACGGATATCGCGATGCAGATTGCAGCGGCAAATCCGTTGTATCTGACGCAGGAAGATGTTCCCGAGGTGATGATTGCAAAAGAAGCGGATATCGCGAAAGCGCAGTGCGTCGGTAAACCCGAGGCGGCGATTGCGAAGATTGTGGAAGGGAAATTGAAAAAGTGGTTTGGTGAAATTTGTTTGCTCGATCAGCCGTTTGTAAAAGATACCTCGAAGACTATTCGCGATTTGGTAACCGAAAAGATTGCAAAAATGGGCGAAAATATTGTTATTAAACGCTTCGTAAGGTTTCAGTTGGGCGAGTAGAGGGAGGATGCGCTAAGCGCAAAGGTGCGTTCTTTTTTGATGCACATGCAGGTTTCTCATTGAGGCGGATGGGGTTTGCCTGAACGAGGTTCTTGTTAGATAGAAGCATATTTTTCGGATAAATTAACGAACAGGAAGGCTTTTTTATGACGACAAACGACCATGCACCTTTGCCGTTGCTTCCGATTCAATCGCTGGAGTTGTTGGATCCCGAAATTGCCGAATGTATCTGCCTCGAAAAACATCGGCAAAACGACGGTTTGGAGCTGATTGCATCGGAAAATTTTACCCTTCCCGCCGTGATGGAAGCGGTCGGCAGTATTTTGACCAACAAATATGCGGAGGGGTATCCGCAGAAGCGTTACTACGGCGGGTGTAGCTGTGTGGATCGTGTGGAACAGCTGGCGATCGATCGCGCAAAGCAACTGTTCGGTGCGGAACACGCGAATGTGCAGCCGCATTCGGGAACGCAGGCAAATGTTGCTGTTTATTTATCGGTCTTAAAGCCAGGCGATAAACTGCTGACGATGCGATTGGATTGCGGCGGGCATTTGTCGCACGGCTACGAAAAGAATATCAGCGGGATGTTGTTTCGGGTGGTGCATTACGGCGTGAACATCGAAACGGGCTATATCGATTACGACGAGTTGGAAGAAGTTGCCATGCGAGAAAAGCCGAACATGATTACCGTCGGTGCATCGGCGTATCCGCGTATCATTGACTTTGAGCGCATGGGAGCGATTGCGAAAAAATGCGGTGCGTATTTGATGGCGGACATTGCACATATCGCGGGTTTGGTGGCGGCAGGATTGCATCCGTCGCCCGTGCCGTATGCGGATTTTGTCACCACAACTACTCACAAAACGCTCCGCGGACCGCGCGGCGGTTTAATTCTTTGTAAGGAACGTTACGCGAAGGCGGTCGATTCGACGGTGTTCCCCGGAACTCAGGGCGGACCGTTGATGCACGTGATTGCCGGGAAGGCGGTTTGTTTTAAACAGGCGTTGCAACCTTCTTTTAAGCGTTACCAACGGCAAATTATCGATAACACGCACCGTTTGGCGTCCCGTCTGCAGCAAAAAGGTTACGCCTTGGTCAGCGGCGGAACGGATAATCACTTGTTTTTGGTCGATTTGCGACCGTCTCATCCGAATTTAACCGGCAAACAGGCACAGGAATTGTTGGAAGCGAATAGCATTACCGTGAACCGCAATACCATTCCGGGCGAAACGCGCAGTCCGTTCCAAACAAGCGGTCTGCGCATCGGAACGGCGGCGGTTACCTCGCGCGGCATGGGTTTGGGGGAAATGGAACAAATCGCCGATTGGATCGGGCAGACACTTTTGGAACAATGCGCGGATGGAAATTCGGAAGTTCGCAAAGAAGTGAAGAAGTTGTGCGAGGCGCATCCCTTGCCGTATTGAGTAGAAAGTTGGCTGTCGTTGAAAAGTTGTGTTTGTGCTCACACTGAGGGGTAGGGGAGTGTGTGACTTGGTGGAGTATTTGCGGCGATTGTTGATGTTATCGAGAGGTAAGCAGGTATATCGATAAAATGACAATGTACTCCGGGTGCTGATGAAAATCCCGTCCGGGCTGTGTTCATCGATGGCTTTTATGTAATTTGATGCAAATTTTCGGATTATTTTTGGAACTTTCCGTATCTGCACGCAGAGTACGTGGTCTTTTTTGGCAGATGCGGTAAAATCCCTAAATACCTCAATTGACTGTCTCTACTCTGTTGTCGATTTCAGGATATTTACAAATGTCTCCTGCGGGATGGAGACGCGACCGATCTGTTTCATGCGCTTTTTGCCCTCCTTTTGTTTTTCCAACAGTTTGCGCTTGCGCGTAATATCGCCGCCGTAACATTTGGCGGTGACATCTTTGCGGTAGGCGCTGAGGGTTTCGCGCGCGACGACTTTTCCCCAAACGGCGGCTTGAATGGGGACTTTAAACATCTGTTTCGGCAGTAAATTTTTGAGACGTTCGCACAAAACGCGCCCCTGTGCTTCCGCTTTGGTTCGATGTACGATGCTCGAAAAGGCATCGACCGGCTCCGAATTAACCAAAATGTCCATTTTGACCAAATCCGAGCGTACATAATCGCTCAGCTCGTAGTCCATGGAGCCGTAGCCCTTGGTTAAACTTTTCAGGCGGTCGTTGAAGTCGAGGAGAATTTCGTTCAGCGGCAAAACACACATCAACATGAGGCGTTGTTCATCCAGAGTTTCGGTGGAAAGACATTCGCCGCGCTTTTCGCGAATGAGTTCCAAAATGCAACCGATGGCGTCGTTCGGAATATGAATCGAAGCCTTAATGGTCGGTTCTTCGATATAGTTAATATGCGACGGTTCCGGAAGGCGCAACGGATTGTCGACGTTGATTTGCGTGCCGTCGGTTAAATGAACATGGTACACAACGCTCGGGTAAGTGGCGATTAAATCCAGATCATACTCCCGCCGCAGGCGCTCCTGAATGATTTCCATGTGAAGCAACCCGAGAAAGCCGCAGCGGAAACCGAAGCCCAATGCCGTTGAATTTTCCGACTGAAACGTCAATGAGGCATCGTTCAATTGAAGTTTAAAAAGACCCGTTTTCAGGCGTTCATAGTCGGCGGTATCGAGTGGGTAGAGACCGCTGAACACCATCGGCTTGATTTCCTTGTACCCGGGAAGCGGTTCGGCGGCGGGATTTTGCGCGAGCGTCAACGTGTCGCCGATTTTAATATCCGTCAGGGTTTTTAAATTCGTGATAATATAACCGACTTCGCCCGTCGCAAGCTGTTCCGTCGGTTGCATACGCGGCGTGAAAATTCCGAGTTCTTTTGCCTGAAGATGCGTTTCATGGCGCATCATCATTAACGCCTGCCCCGCTTTTAGCGTGCCGTTGAAGATACGAACATAACAAATGAGCCCTTTGTAGGTATCGTAGACGGCATCGAAAATCAATGCCTGCAAGGGAGCATCGGCGTTGCCGTTCGGAGCCGGGATGCGCCGAACAACCTCATTGAGAAGTTCCGGGACGCCGAGACCCGTTTTACCGCTGACGTTCAGCGTTTCTTCGGACGGGATTGCCAAAATATCTTCGAGTTGTTTTTTGACTTTTTCGACATTCGAACTCGGCAAATCGACCTTATTCAGAACGGGAATAACAGTTAATTTCCCCTGTATCGCCAGCAGTGCGTTAGCAACCGTCTGCGCTTCAATGCCCTGCGAGGCATCCACCAACAATATCGCGCCTTCGCACGCCGCCAAACTGCGCGAAACTTCGTAAGAAAAATCGACATGTCCGGGAGTATCGATGAGATTAAAGGTATAATCAACACCCTCAAACGCATAATGCATGGTCACCGGATGTGATTTGATGGTAATGCCCTTTTCACGCTCCAAATCCATCGAATCCAGCAACTGATCCTGCATTTTGCGCTTTTCGACGGTTTGCGTCATTTCCAACAACCGGTCGGACAGGGTGGTCTTCCCGTGATCAACGTGTGCGATAATGCAGAAATTCCGAATGTGCCGTTGCATGGCAAAAAGATGCCTTTATTTTGGTGTGAACGGCAAAATTGGCAATGTTTTGTTTCAGATGCAAGTACGGCGGAGACGGATAAGACAAGTAGAAATATCCTTAGAACTCTCAACACAACCGCTAAAAACACGGAAGCATACCCCAAAAAAATGCAACTTCTCCGAAAGGAAACACAAGCACGAAAAAATATCAGCCAGAGTACACCGCCAACGTACCTCGACCATGCCCCGATAAGGTTCTGCTTTATTCTATCTCATTCGCTCCCAATCCGCTGATATTGATGCCCTCTTCCTTAAAACTCATATTCTATACTCACTTCAGGAACGCCTGCCTTACCCCATGTTATTTTCCAACCCGGAGCCGGCATCATCGGCATTCTTTGGAAAATCAAGCGCTGCGTTGAAATCGGTTTGGATGTAACTTTGGATGTCCGTTTTTTAAGCTCGCAACCGTCATCTTTCACCTGTTCCTCGCTCTCGTTGAGTTCATCAAAGATTTTCTTCTTCTCTTTATTGTTAAAGTGCGGTTCGCTCTTCCAATACCAAGGATCCGAATATTTTTTATTGTTCTCCAATTCCTTCTCCGCCGCTTTTTTCGTCTCTTCCAATCGCTTAGTCATACGTAGAAAAAACTGCATCACATTATATTCCTTTTCTGCAGGACTTTGTTTCAACACCGTAAACGCCATGAGCAACCTCTTTTTGAGGATTTCATCTATCCTATCAATAATCGCAAGAAGCTCATCATCGATCAGGTTTTTGAAAGTCTTTTGTTTTGCGAAAAATCTAAATACGGCGAGACCATAGGACATATCTATTTCCGAGACCGGCACATAATTGCCGAAAAAATCAAACAGAGCAAACGCATAGCTTCTCTCAACAAAAGTTTTCCAGAAGATATCTATAAACTTATTCTGAAAAATCTCTCCCTCTTCAAGGATATTTCTAAGACGTAAAAAGAACTCGTTGTTGGATTCTTCCATGTTTTTCATTGTGTCGGATCCGAGAAAATGCGAAAAAACCTTCAAAGTTATCTTTCGTTCCTTGAATGCACTTGAAACCGCTTCTTTCAGGAAGACCGACCCTTTTCCCACTATGGCAACCCGTTTGCGTAAATTTTCGACGGTTCCACCATAATAGGGAAGAACTTGGTTTAACAAAAAGTTTGTCAAGATTTCTGCATCCTGCTTGAAAAACAACGGGAGTTTTTCATCCCTGTAACAGTCTTCGCTTAGCCCGACATAAGAAACCTCGGGAACACCTGGTGAATACTGTGGCTGAGGTCCATGTTTATACCCTTGTTCCAACATTAAGAATTGCGATACGTTAGATCCGACGCATTCGACATCCTGCAAGTATTTTGAAACGATGCCACACAACGACGCATGAACATCTTTGAGTATACACTCGCAAAAGCCTTCTACTTCTTCTCTGAACGCACGCAGATCTCTTCCGTGATAACCTACTCGCCATTGGACACCATTCTCTAGTAATGTAATCAACTTCTGTTTTGAATAGGAGTCGGAATTGTTAATAAATCTGTACTTAGAGTCCGTTCTTCCACGCGGGTTAGTATTCTGGTTTTTACAATAGGGTTTAAAGCAGCTTTGCTCCGGTTCCTTTGCAAAAATGTGACTCCCATCGAAAAAAAACGATGAGACAAACATCCCGCCCGCAACAACAATTTCTCTAAACATACTGTTGCAGTCTCTCAAAACAATTTCCTCAAGTCAATGATTAAAAAGCACTTCTGCATCCTTCGGTTCCGCCGCCGATTGAATTTTCCAATTCGCATCCGTGCGTTTCGCCAAACCCGCAATGACATTCCCCGAACCGCACTCAAGACCGAGAGCAAAGCCGAGAGTAGCGCATTTTCGCATGCATTGCTCGAATTGAACGGTCGAGGTCAGCTGACGACCGAGTTCGGTGCGAATGACATCGGGATCGGTTAAAATCTCACCGGTGGTATCGGAAACGACGGGAAGGGCAGGGGGGAAAAAAGGGATTTCTTTTAAAAAAACTTCAAACTTTTCACGCGCCGGTTGCATCCAACGGGAGTGATACGCGCCCGCGACTTTCAGCGGAACGGCAAGTTTAAAGCTGCGATCTTTCGCAACCGATTGCAGGGCTTTTAAATTTTCGTAAACACCGCCGACCACCGTTTGCCCCGGACAGTTTCGGTTGCAAACATCCAAATCAAATTCTTTGCACAGTTGCCCGATTGCCTCCGTCGTACCGCCGATGAGTGCCGTCATGCCCGTCGATTGCAATTCGCAGGCTTCCTGCATCAAACGTCCGCGTGTCGCCACAACCCGCAGAGAAGTTTCGAAATCCCACACATCGGCAACCGCCAATGCCGTCAGCAGCCCCAAGCTGAGTCCCGTTGCGCAAACGACGGTATGTTTTTTGAACGTTTCGCTGTTTTTCAAATGTTCCGCAACGGCATACCCGAGAACGAACAATGCCGGTTGACACACGCGCGTTTCCTGCAAAATTTCATCGGGACCGTTGAAACAGAGCGTGCTCAGCACCTCTTTAAAGCCGAATTCTTCCTTTAAAATGCGATCGGCAGTGTTGAAACGTTGCCGAACAGAGGTGTGAGTTTCGTACCAAACCTTACCCATCCCGATCATTTGCGAACCCTGCCCTGGGAAAAAAAATGCGATGTTCATGAGGATTGCATTGACTTTAAATAAACAGCACCAGGGTATCGCGTGGAATGGGGAGAGTAAAGACAGGAAATGCGTGTCAGGTTTTTATCCGTTTTGGACGGTTTTGTACCAATGAGATGAGCAGTATTTGTAGCGTATTTAATAAACGCGACGGGTTGCTTCGAATGCGGTCGGACGATGTTAAAGGTGTTCGAAAGGTCATGGAATTCAATATGTTTTTCTCTTTTATCATTGACATCCTTTCTTTTCTTCCTCGTCATAAAACCGTAAATCTCCCTTTTTACCCTGTTTATTTCACTTTTTGAGATTTTTTGAACCTTTCTATGGAAGAAGATGTGCGGACGGAAGTTCCGAGTGTGTCGGATGCGGCTTCGATTACGGACGGTAAAGTAAAAGCGCGACGCGGGCGTCCGCCGAAAAATCGCAAGGCAACATCGGAAGCGGCTCCCGATGAGCAGGTTGATAATGTAAGACAACAGCCCGCGGCGGTTGAGACGGCGTCCGTTCCTGCATCGTCTTCGGCAGTACCGCATGAAATTGCAAGTTCGACCGTGAAAGTTCCGCGTACGTCATCGTCGGGTTCGAATACGGGCAGAGGATTTCCACCTTTGGAAGCGTGTTCCGAGGTGCGCGATCGTCGTCCGAGAGCGACGATTTCGGAAGCTGGCGGTTCGGCGGAAAGTTCGAACGGTTCGCGCGTGAGCCGTTTTAACAATACGGGTTTTAACAATACCAACAGCCGTTTGTTGCGTCCCGTTCCCAATCGTTTCGGTTCCGCGCCGTCATCGGCGGTTTTGCAACGTTACCGCTGGTGGCTCGGGCAACTGTGGCAGTGGCATGTGATAGGGGATGTGCGATCGCTGGAAGCGTTTGTGTCCGAGTTCTCGGATGCGTCGCTGTCGCCGTTTCTGCTGAACGAATGGTACGACAAGCCGTTGCGGGAGTTATTGACGGAAGTGCCGCCCGAGATGCAATCGGCTTCTTTGACGCGCGGGAGCATTTTGCGCGAAAAAATGCGTCTTTTGGGCGAGCAAAAATATCCGATTTGCGTCGAGGGCATCGTGTCGAAGCTCCCCGGTACGGACGAATGGTGTTTGTGTTACGCTTCGGACAATTACCAACTGCGGGAGTTGAGTGCCTACGTACCGAAAGTGTTGGTGCGTCGGTACGGTTTGCGTCCCGGGCAGTTTGTGCGCGGGCAGGTGTATCTTTCGCCGACCCACACGCAATGTCCCTGCGTTATTCAAGTTTATACCGTGATGGGGAAAACGCCTGATGAAATGCGCACCGTTCCGCATTTTAAAGAGCTTACGCCCTATTATCCGACGCAGAGAATTTTACTGGAAACCGAACCCGCAAAGGGCTGGGACAACAACGCCATGCGCGTTGTGGATATTATTACACCGATCGGTTTCGGGCAGCGCGGGTTGATTGTGGCGCCGCCGCGTACCGGTAAAACCGTTCTGTTGCAAAATATCGCGCATTCGATTGTGAAAAATCAACCGCAGGCGCACCTCATTGTGCTGTTGATTGACGAGCGTCCCGAGGAAGTAACGGACTTTAAGAATTTACTTCCGGGCACGGAAGTCATCAGCTCGACGTTCGATGAGCCACCCGAAAGCCATGTGCGTTCGGCGGAAGTCGTCATCGAAAAGGCGAAGCGTTTGGTGGAAACGGGCGAGAATGTGATTATTCTGCTGGATTCAATCACACGGTTGGCGCGCGCTTACAATACCATCTGCCCCAGTTCGGGGAAAGTACTTTCTGGCGGTGTTGAGGCGAATGCGTTGCAAGGGCCGAAGGCATTTTTCGGTGCCGCACGCAACATTGAGCACGGCGGCAGTTTGACAATTCTAGCGACGGCGCTCGTGGATACCGGTAGCAAGATGGACGAAGTGATTTTCGAGGAATTCAAGGGTACCGGCAACATGGAGGTGCATTTGGATCGCAGTTGCGTCGACAAACGATTGTTCCCTGCTGTTAACATCGAAAAGAGCGGTACGCGCAAAGAAGAATTGCTCTATCATCCCGATGAATTGAAGAAAATTTACATCCTGCGCCGCGCCTTGAAGGGCGTTGTTCCCGCAAGCAGTGCCATGGAAATGGTGTTGGAGCGCGTGAAGAAAACCCGCAATAACGTTGAGTTTTTGATGGGGATTAACGGGTAAGGATGGTTTAAATTACCTTCGAAACACTCGAAATGCTTGAAAAGGTGTATTTTGGAGGAAGGTTTTTCGGCTTTTGACGAAAATCGGAGCGGGT
>Ga0256405_10007924_pt1 | contig 15571 bp, 13 predicted proteins | sample RumenRJG_02DNA_FD_189096 | JGI IMG/M metagenome (GOLD analysis project Ga0256405, IMG submission 189096) | Bovine rumen microbial communities from Lethbridge, Alberta, Canada - RJG_02 | ecosystem: Host-associated > Mammals > Digestive system > Stomach > Rumen | place: Canada: Alberta... | reverse complement strand
TGGTTATCCTCGCGATGATAGGATCGACATGGATAGCGTTCCGGTTCGCAGGAAGATGGAAGCCGCTACAGGCTGTCAAGGAATTCTGCAAGGGACTGTGGCAGGGATTCATAAGCTGCCTGAAAATGAAGAGAGCCTGGTGGTTTTTCCTCATCACGATCCTTATCTGGGTGTGCTACTGGATGATGAGCGCCACCATTCTCTGGGCCGTTCAAGGGATAGACACCTCATCTGTCTCCGCTGACCTGGCGTCGGCCGTGACAACGGTCAGGGATTTGAACCTGACGGACGCCTTCTTCCTGATGCTTGCCGGAGCCCTGTCTTCAATCGTGCCAGTCCCCGGCGGGTTTGGAGCCTTCCACTTCATCGTCGCCGGGGCGGTGTCCTATGTTTACGGACTTCCTTTCGAGTTCGGAATCATATTCGCGACCCTCTCTCATGAATCCCAGGAACTTAACCAGCTCATCTGGGGTGGCATTTCTTTCGTTATCGAACAAATTAGAAAAGATTAGGTTATATGAGACCAATGAGGTTAATAGCGCTGTTGGCCGTCTTCGCGTTCTCGCTTTCCGCGGCTCAGGCACAAGCCCAGGACAAGCTGACTTCGAAGCAGTTATATTCCCAGTTCCAAAATCCTGACTCCCGTTACCGCCCCTTTGTCAGATGGTGGTGGAACGGAGACCGGGTCAATGAGAAGGAACTTGTCCGCGAGCTTCGCATCATGAAGGAGGCCGGGATCGGAGGAGTCGAGATCAATCCTATAGAGTTCCCCGCAGGGGATGACACTTTGGACACCAAGCCGTTGAAGTGGCTTAGTGACGAGTGGATAGACATGCTGAAAGTCGTGTTTGACGAGGCGGATAAACTTGGGATGCGGTGCGACCTCATCATCGGATCCGGATGGCCGTTCGGAGCGGAGAGCCTTCCAAGGGACGAAAGGGCTGAAGTGCTGCTCACATACGCTAAGGAAGTCCCTGCTGGAGAGCCACTTGAGATCTCCATGTTCCACCTTTTCAAGGAGTTGGATCCGGGAGTAACGATTGTCAATCCCCGCCGGACTCCGGAATTGGTCTCCATCTGCCTCGCTCCTGATCCCATCGGAAGCCTCGAGGAAGCCATTGACCTGTCCGGGAATATCAAGGACGGGGTCTTGACCGTGGACGTCCCCGAAGGCAAGTGGCAGCTGTACGCGATGGTCAAGTTCGACTCCTTCGCCAGCGTGATCAACGGGGCTCCCGGCGCCGCTGGATCCATCCTGAACCACATGGACGCGGCGGCGGTCAGGCATTATCTTGACCACATGGCCGACGCTATTGAGAAGAGGATCGGCCCGCTTTCCGGACGCGTCAGGGCCATGTTCATAGACAGCATGGAGCTCGAAGGCAATAACTGGACTTCAGATTTCGCCAAGGTATTCAAGGAGAGAAGAGGATATGACGTTATGCCTTGGCTGCCATTCACCATGTTTGAGGTCGGAAGACTCGGCGACGTGAAGAACTTCGAATATGGATCCAAGAAAAGCCCGGAGTTCCAGGAGGAAGTGGACAGGGTCCGTTTCGATTTCGAGCTCACCAAAGCCGAGCTCCTGGACGAGAGGTTTTATGGAACCATGGGGCAGTGGGCAAAAGAAAGAGGGTTGAAACTCCGCGCCCAGGCCTACGGAAGAGGCTTTTTCCCTCTTGAAAGCTCATTCAATGTCGATTTCCCGGAAGGAGAGTCATGGACGACCAACTGGCTCCGGCACAAGCTGGGTGAGGAAATGGGAGACGAGGATTACCGCCGTGGACGCGGGTACACGATGATCAACAAATATGTCTCGTCAGCGGCCCATCTGTCAGGAAAAAGAATCGTTAGCGCCGAGGAGATGACTAACACTTATAAAGTGTTCACCACCTCCCTGGAGTTCCTCAAAGTAGGCTCGGACATGAGCGCGATCTCCGGAGTCACCCATTCCGTGTGGCACGGATTCAACTATTCACCCCTCGAGGCGGAGTTCCCAGGATGGATCCAGTACGGTACCTTCCATAATGAGAGGAACACCTGGTGGCCTTACGTGAAGAACCTCAACGACTACCGTGCCCGTATAGCCAGCCAGCTCCAGAACGCCGACATGTACACGGACATAGCGATCCTTCCCGCCAACTACGACATGTGGTCAACAATGGGAGTCCAGACGGAGCCGTTCCCGGTCAAACTGAACGTCCCGTACACATCCCTGATCTGGGAAGCTATCCACAAGACAGGTGGCGGAGCCGACTATGTCAGCGAGATCATTCTCAACAAAGCCACTGTCAAGAAAGGCAAACTCTGCTACGGCCCTAAGGAATATGGAACCCTTTTCCTTGTCGAGGTCACAAGCACAACTCCCGAGACCCTGGCCAAGCTTGAGGAATTCGTCAAGCAGGGAGGACGGGTCTTCTGCATCGGCAAATATCCCGAGAAGTCATTGGGACTCAAGGACTATGAGGCTCGTGACAAAGAGATTGCCGAAGCCGTCGGACGCTTGGAGACCTACAAGGACAACTTCATTCTGCTTGAGAAACCGGAGGATGGCAAATACCTGGAATGGTATGGCGATGTGATGAGGAAATATTCCCTGCCCCATTCTATCACCATCTCGAATCCGGACCGTTTCCTGCTCCAGGACCGCTATGTCACTGACGACAAGTCGGACATGTTCATGATTATGAACGCCCACATGAGCGAGCCCAGGGAAACTGATATAATATTCCCGAAATCAATTACTTCCGGGAAGCATGCCTGGATTTATGATCCCGCTTCCGGAAGCCGCTTCCCCCTGAGACTCGACAAGGGAGGCAAGGCTCATTTCCGTTTCGGGCCATCAGAGACTTATCTTATCGTCTTCAATAAGGATGGGAGGAACCTCAACGGTGGTTCGACTCCGCTCACCAACCCTGTCATCCTGAGCGAAGCGAAGGATCTCTGCGAAGCGAAGGGCCCCTGGACCCTGACCCTCCACCAGCCTCACCTCGATTCGACATGGACGGCTCGTCTCGACACTCTTCAGGACTTCAAGGACATGGCCGACACGACTTTCAAGAATTTCATGGGAACCATCATCTATAAGACCACCGTGAGCCTTGACGGGAAGAATCTTCCTAAATATATCAACCTTGGCAAAGTGGCTGACATCTGCGAGCTTAAGATCAACGGCCGCAATGCCGGAACGATGTGGTTCGGTGAGAGGATTTACGACATCTCCCCTTATGTGAAGTCCGGAGAAAACACCATTGAGGTGAAAGTGACCACCCTGATGGGTAATTATATTCAGACACTAAAGGACAACAAGGCGGCGCAGCGTTTCGTCCTGAGACGTAACCAGCCCTATGTGTCCGCGGGATTGATTGGACCAGTAAAATTATACAAATGAGAAGATTATTAAGACTCGCAGCATCCGCGCTGCTTTTGCTGGGCGCCTCCGGCGCGCTCGGAGCCGCTGATTATTTCGCGAGAGACTTCGGCGCCGTTCCTGACGGAATGACTGTCAACACAGTAAGCATACAGGCGGCGATTGATTTCGTTTCCGCGCATGGTGGTGGCAAAGTCGTTCTGGACAAGGGCGACTATGTCTCCGGTACAATCTACTTGAAAAATGACGTGACCCTTTGGATTGATGAGGACTCAGCCTTGCTGGGCTCCCTTAATCCATTTGACTACATAAAGGATCCTGACGCGAAATGGACCGCCCTCATCTTTGCCATCGGGCAGAAGAATATAGGAATCGAGGGTGGTGGCACAGTTGACGGACGTGGATTCAGCATCGCCACGAGGTTCATCGACTTTGTCCATCTGGGAGTCATTGAGGATGACCTCAGGAACGACCGTCTGCAGGAAGCCAAACGTCCGGAGAATATCCATTTCTATAAATGTGAGGGAATAGTCATCCGTGACATTCTCCTGAAGGATCCCGGATGCTGGAACCAGCAATATGACAAGTGCCGCGACATCCTTGTCGAAAGGGTGCATGTCGATGCCAAGTCTTATTGGAACAACGACGGAATCGACATCGTGGACAGCAGTGATGTGATCATCCGAGACTGCTTCTTCGACGCTGCTGACGATGTGTACTGCTTCAAGAGCCACAGCAACGACGGAGTGAGCGAGAACATCCTAGTGGAGAATTGCGTGGGCCGATCGAGCGCCAATGGCATCAAGTTCGGAACCTACACAAGAGGTAAGTTCAAGAACTTCAAATTCAAGAACATAAAGATCTACGACACCTACCGCAGCGCCATCACGATCGCCACTGTGGACGGCGCCACAATCGAGGATGTCGAGATCGACGGGATCGAGAGCATCCACACCGGCAATCCGATATTCCTGCGTACCGGCACACGCCACACCCGCGACGACCAGAAGGCATATCTCAAGAATATTGTTATCAAGAACATGTACGCTGAGGTGCCCCTTGACAAGCCGGATGCCGGCTACAGCTACGAGGGTCCGGTCGAGGATCTTCCCCGAAACGTCCTCCCGAGCATCATCTACGGCAACCCGAACATCAAGATCGAGAATGTCCGCCTTGAGAACATCGAGATAGTCTATCCCGGCCATGCCGATCCGGAATATGCCTACAGGGGATCCTCGAAGGAAGAGCTTGACGCCATTCCTGAGATGGAGACCAGCTATCCTGAATTCTCCAACTGGAAGGAGCTGCCCGCATGGGGATTCTACATCCGTCACGCCGACGGGATCGTCTTCGACAACGTCAAGATAACCGTTGACGGCGAGGACTACCGCCCCGCTATCGTGACCGACGATGTCAATGGATTGAGACTCAAGAATGTGGAAATCAACCAGGACACCGCTCCCAAGGGCAAGAAACAGATTATCAACAAGGACACCAAGAACATCAAGAAGAAATGAAAAAGATATTCGCCATAGTTTCCCTGCTTCTGATATCGCTTGCGGGGATCGCTCAGGACAAACAGCCTGTTTACAAGTCGTCCTTCTTCGGGATCCGTAGCGACGGTACCACCGACAACACCACCTCTATCCAGAAGGCTTTGGACTTTATCTCTGAGAAGGGTGGCGGCACTCTTGAGTTCAGCGTCGGGCGCTATCTGACCGGATCTATCCAGCTCAGAGACGGTGTCGATATCTATCTCAGAGAGGGCGCTGTGATCGTCGGATCGACTAACATCTATGCTTATAAGGGCGCTAAAGGCATCTTCTGGGGAGAAGGAGTCAAGGATGTGACCATTGAAGGCAAAGGAGTTATCGACGGCCGCGGGCCTGGGCTTCTTGACAATATCGATGGCCAGATAAAGATGAGGCATATTGACGAGCCCGTCATTCCGACCCTTGTCTATCTGAAGGATTGCCAGAATGTGAGCCTCAAGAACTTCATTCTCCGTTACCCCGCCACCAAGGAAGACCTTTACATCATCGAGGGCGGATCCGTCACCGTTGAGGGCTGCTACACCGACACCAAATGAGAAAGATATTGACGATAGCGACTCTGGTTCTTTGCCTTGGGATGAGAGCTGGAGCTGAGGAATATGCCTGGAAGGCAAAGTGGATCAGTAAGCAATATTACGAAAACGAGACCAATTCCTGGCTCGCTTTCCGTAAAGATATTGACATTGAGAAGGTTCCGTCTTCTCTTGTTGCAAGAATCGCCGTTGACACAAAGTACTGGCTTTGGATCAATGGCGAGCCTGTTGTCTATGAGGGAGGCCTTAAAAGAGGGCCATCGATCGGTGGTGGATATTACGATAAAGTAGAGATCGCCCCTTTCCTTAAAAAGGGTACCAACAGGATTTCCGTCCTTGTCTGGTTTATGGGCAAAGCGGGATTCAGCCATTTGAGCAGCGGCACTTGCGCCCTGCTTTTCGATGCCCGCAGCCCTGGGCTCGAGATTTTCTCTGACGAGACATGGGAATGTTCCGTCCAGTACGGATATGGCACAGCCTCTCATCCCGTCACAAATTACAGGCTTCCAGAAAGCAACATCCGCTACGACGCCAATTTGTTTGATTATAATTGGTTTAATGCTACCGAATGGTTAGGAACCGCCATAGAACTTCCGTTCCTGCCCGGGGACGCCCCGATGGGAGAACTGGTGGAAAGGCCGATCCCACTATGGAAAAACTATGGCTTAAAGGATTATGTCTCAACACGTCAGAGCGGAGACACCCTCTATTGCAAACTTCCGTATAACGGACATTTCTCCCCTTGGTTAAAAGTCGAGGCTCCAAAGGGAATGGTGATATCGATGTACACCGACCATGACATGATCTCAGGTGCGAAGTGCGTCAGCGCTGAATATGTCACTAAAGACGGTGTCCAGGAATATGAGAGCTTCGGCTGGATGAACGGGGAGGAATTGTATTATGTCTTCCCTCCTGAGGTAAAAATCATTGAGGTCAAATATCGGGAGACGGGCTACGACACTGAGTTCACGGGAACATTTTCCTGTTCCGACCCCCTTCTAAATGAATATTACCAGAAAGCCCAAAGGACCCTATATGTCTGTATGAGGGACACTTATTATGACTGTCCCGACAGGGAGAGGGCCCAGTGGTGGGGCGATGAGGTCAACGAGTTGAACGAGGCTTTCTATATGCTTGACCGCAAGGCTGACAAGCTTGCCAGAAAAGGTATCATGGAGCTGGTTCGCTGGCAGAAGCCCGACGGGGTCATGTACGCCCCGATCCCATGCTCCAATTACTTCAAGGAACTTCCGATGCAGATCCTCAACTCAATAGGCTGGTACGGATTCCGGGGATATATGTTCTATTCCGGTGATGATTCTTTCGTGGCAGATGTCTATCCCGCGGTCCATAAGTACCTCCATGAGGTGTGGAAACTTGATTCGGAGGGACTTCCTATTTACCGCATAGGTGGTTGGGACTGGCCGGATGCCGGTGGGCACCAGGATCGCGTCGCCCAATTGCATCTGTGGTATTACCTGGCGCTCAAGGCTGAGGCGGAATTCGCGAGGAAACTTGGGAAAGAGGCTGATGCCGCCCAGGATGAGGCTCTTATGGCGAATATTGCGGAAAAGATCAACTCAAAATTCTGGAATGGGGCTGCCTATATAACTCCTGGTTTCGAGGATCTTCCGGACGACCGTGTGCAGGCCTTGGCCGTTATTTCCGGCATTGCGTCCGCGGATAAATATCCAGCATTGACGAAGGTCTTTGCCGAGCGTTACAACGCCACGACCTACATGTTCCCCTATGTGCTGGATGCCCTTTACACCATGGGAGAGCCGCAAATGGCTCTGGACAGGATGAGGAAGCTGTGTCCTACCATCATGAAGGACAGCTGTACGACTCTTTACGAGCATTGGAACTTTGACGGCAGCTGCAACCACGCCTGGTCCGGTGGCGGAGTCATCTCTATGGTCCGCCAGTTGGCTGGAGTCGATGCCTTGAAGCCTGGTTATCAAGAGTTTCAGGTCAAGCCTCAGATGGGCGACCTCAAATGGCTCAAGACCGGATTCGAGACCAATTACGGCAGGATCGAGGTTTCCCTCGTGAAGAAGGGAAAGCGGATCGAGGCCGAGATCACGGTTCCCGAAGGCACCACCTGTCTGGCCGGTGGCAAGACACTCACTCCCGGCACCCACAAAGTCCGGCTTTAAACCCATTACCCTTTCACCAGGCTGACAAACTCCTTTGGAGTGTGGACTTTAATGAAAGTAAAGTCCTTGAAATGCTTTGTGTTGGAGGTGATTATCACGTCGCAGAGACTCTCCTCAGCGCATGCTATAAGAGCTGCGTCCTCAAAGTCCGGGCAGCTTGAGGTAGATGCCTTTGCAAGATGATCTTTTGTGAGTGGAAGGACATCCACGAAAGGCAGGATGCGGCTGATAGCGGACTGGAATACGTCCAAGGGCTTTTTTCTCGCGATGTAAGCGCAGTCTGTAATCGATTGGGAAGATACACAGACATCCAAAAAGCCTTCCTTGGCTGCTTCAAAGATCAAAGCGGCACTCATGAAACCTTCCCTGGAATTATCCAGAAGGTCGATAATGATGTTTGTGTCAAGAAATACTCTCATTTGGATAACAAGTAAGACAACCGTTCATCCGCGGCGAGTTCTTCTTCAGAATAATGGGGCAGTGTGTTCCCGAGGGACAGGATCTCATCAGACACCTTGAATCCTTTTCCCAGAGAAGGATAGTCGGCTCCCGCTGCAGCCTCGAGGATAGTCTCAACATAGCTGTTGAACGATCGCCTTTGTTTCTTCGCTTTAATTTTCAAGCGATTATAGAGATCCGGATCAAGCCGGAGTCCCGTTTGAACCTTTGTATTGACGGATTCCATAAAATGTTATCATTTTCACAAATATACAATAAAATGATAACAATATCGTATTTTGATAACATAATAAGGCGAATAAAGCAATATATGTCGCTTTAAGGGTAAAAGAGTTCCAAATCGGCTGATTATTACAGTAAGATGATTTAATTGGTTACCTTTGCGGCCCTTTTAAAATGGCAGGCAAAATGATCAAGAATTTATCTGTTCACAGCATTGTATCGCTGTTTCTGAGCTTCGCGATTGGTATGTTTGTACTGGCGGGATGCGACAAGTCGGATCCGGAGCCTTACGATCCCATTCCCGAGATCGTCCTTAACGATTTTAACAACCGTTATCCCGGAGCGACTCTCCTGAATGACCATTTCGGAGAAAACACCGAGGGCTGGGCTGAGTTGAAATTCATTGATTCAGACGGCGTAAAAGGCACTGCTCACTACAAGGACGGTCTCTGGATGATGACCAATAAGGAATTCTCGAAAAAGGATTTCCTGCTTCAGATTCCTCGCAAGGTGGCAAGGACCTATGTCGGAACCGGGGTGGAGAACGAAGACTATTCTTCTGACAACAGCTATGTGATGGAGATCTCCCGTCGCTATCTCGAAAAAAAACAATACGAGTTCTGCTTTGAGATCCCATACGAGGACAAAACCTCAATTAACGGCTTTGCGAATAATCCCTGGACTATAGCGATCGACGATGACGGCGACCTGCTTTATTACAACAATGACTATGTGAATCCTTCATATTGGTGGAAAGATATAACTTCTTCGCTTAACTGTGTGGTCGGGTTTCTTCCAATTGATGCCACTATTCTGGGATGCGTCAATAAATATGGGGACAATCTTATTTTCTTTAAACACGATGGCATAGTCAAAACAGCAGTGTCTAAACAGGGTCTTGGCTGGGGGTGGGATAAAACATATTTCCCGATTGACTCCACGAACATAACCAAGGCAGTGGCGGATGCCCGTGACACATTTCTCTCCGAAAATGAAGGCTACCGCTTCACGACTTTGTACGATGTCGAGGACAGATTCGGCAAATACTATGGTCTAAAATTTGAAATAGGAGACTGGAAAGACCCTACCTCAAACTGGTCCGCCACAACAATCTACATTCCCCGATAATAATATCCATTAATATGAAAAAAATCATTACTATTCTACTTGCGGCAGTAATCTCCATGATGGCAGCCAGGACATCATCCGCCCAGACGCCATACATAGGTGGATCATTGACGGCCGCTTATCATGATATCTTCAGGCTTGACACTCATTTTCTCGGAGGCTACGAGTTCAATGACAAGTGGGCGATCGGGGGCGGTCTTGGACTGGATATCGCCGCTTATGACGAAGATGCCGCGGCAGCTGCCTTCCTGGGAGCCAACGTTCGGTTTACCCCCTGGCATAACAAAGTCTTATTCACAGACATCAAATTCCGTACAGAGACAATTATCAATGAAGGAATCGAGTCTGCGGACATAGGATTATCCGGTTCCTTGAGATTCCGGGTGAGCGATCATTTCGACATATTCACCGATTTCGTGAGCCTTGGAGCGCGGTATGAGAATGATAGTTTCTCACCGTTGATCGGTATTTTCGGAAATGGTTGCACCCTTGGTGTCCACTATCGTTTATAACTCAACCGGCTTGTACTTAGGGACGAGGATGCGCATTATCGTCCAAGCAAGCAGGTAGGCTATTCCACAGAAGCAGAACACCATAAAGTATCCCGCCGGCTTGCCCTCGAATCCGAGGAAGTGGAAGGCGGAACCGGCGTTCTCAGCGTAGGTGAACAGGTTACCGGCGACTTTCTGGATAATCATCGAACCAACTCCTCCGGCCATCGCTCCGATTCCGGTGATCGTGGCGATAGCTCCCTTGGGGAACATGTCTCCTACCGTGGAGAAAATGTTCGCTGACCATGCCTGGTGTCCGGCGGCGGCAAGGCCGATCAGGATCGCGGGCCACCAAGGAGAGTTGAAATGCACTCCCAGCGGCTGGGCGAACAGCGAACAGAGCGGTAGGAAGGCGAACAGCAACATGGCCAGCATACGCCCGGAATAGGGATGCATTCCCTTTTTCTCAACGAACAGTTTCGGCAAATAACCTCCTATCAAGGACACGCAAGTTACTATCGCATACAGAGTGAAAATCAGGGCCTGACCCTTGAATGAAGTGGCCGGCGCACCGAACTGGTTGCTGAAATATGAAGGGGCCCAGAACAGGAAGAACCACCAGACACCATCAGTCAGGAACTTACCCACGATGAAAGACCACGTCTGGCGATACTTGAAAGCCTGGGTGAAGGGAATGGATTTCTCCTGGGCAAGGGCTGCTTTCTCGGCCGCGTCGGCGGCATCGTCCTGAAGGATATATTCCAGCTCGGCCTCGTTGACATGCTTGCTCTTCTCGGGCTTGTCGTACATGAAGTTCCAGAAGAACATCCAGATGAAGCCCAGACCACCGATGATGATGAAAGCCCATTCCCAGCCGAGAGCCTTGGCCAGCGGTGGGATGCAAAGAGGCGCGGCAAGAGCTCCCACAGAGGCGCCCGCATTAAAGATCGAAGTGGCGAAAGCCCTGTCTTTCTTCGGAAAATATTCAGCGGTCACCTTGATCGCGGCGGGGAAGTTGCCAGCCTCACCAAGGGCTAATATTCCGCGGCATAACAAGAAAAGATAGACCGATGTGGTGGCCACGGCCAAAGCGGCGTTTGATCCAGCCTCAACTGCCCTCATCGCCCCAACGGAATCGAATCCGCCGAGATGGGCGGTTGCCCAGCCACAGGCAGCGTGCATCACCGCGCCGGCCGACCAGACCCCTATAGCAATCAGGTAACCTTTCTTTGTTCCCATCCAATCCACGAACTTGCCAGCGAAAAGGCAAGCAATGGCGTATAATATGGAGAAGAATGAGGTGATTGTACCATAGTTAGCGTCGGACCAGTGGAATTCGGGCTTGATGAATTCCTCGTAGGTTAATGAAAGCACCTGGCGGTCAAGGTAGTTGACTGTCGTGGCGACAAAGAGAAGGCTGCAAATCCACCATCTCCAATCTGTCATCAGTTTTTTCTGTGTTGACATATTATCTCAGTGATTTTATTATTTCCAACGCTCCGGCACAAAGCTCGGATATCTTGTTCCATTCTCCAGCGGCTATCACCTCTTTAGGAAACAGGTTGGAACCCATCCCGACGCAGGTCACTCCAGCCTTAAACCAAGCCTCCAGATTTTCCCGTGTGGGTTTTACTCCACCTGTCACCATTATCTGGCTCCAAGGCATCGGAGCCTTGATTCCCTTGACAAAAGCAGGTCCAAGGACATCTCCCGGGAACACTTTACAGATGTCGCAGCCGGCTTCCTGCGCCGCTCCAATCTCTGATGGAGTCGCACAGCCAGGGCAATAAGGAATGAGCCTGCGATTACAAACTGGGGCGACGGCTGGGTTGAAAAGCGGACCGACGACAAAGTTCGCCCCTAACTGAATATACATCGCGGCAGTACCCGGATCCACCACGGAACCGATTCCGAGAATCATCCCCGGGAGTTCCTTATTAGCATATTTCACCAGTTCTCCGAAAACTTCCTGGGCGAAGTCGCCCCGATTTGTGAACTCGAAAGCCCTGACTCCACCGTCATAGCAAGCCTTAAGAACCTTCTTTGAAGTCTCAAGGTCGGCGTTGTAGAAGACCGGAACCATGCCGGTCTCTTTCATCGTCTGGATTACTTGAAGTTTGCTGTATTTTGCCATAAATAATTCAATATTAGCGGGAAACGCGGCCAGAGCCGTCACCTTTCATGAGGTTCTCCACCTCAGCCACTGTTACCTGATTATAGTCCCCGAAAATGGTATGCTTGAGACAAGAAGCCGCCACGGCGAAATTCAGCGCCTTCTGATCGTCACCTGAATATGTCAGGAGCCCGTAGATCAGGCCTCCCATGAAACTGTCTCCACCTCCGACACGATCCACAATATGTGTGATGTCGTAGCGGGGAGACTGGTAGAGGGTCTTCCCATCCCAAAGGACTCCTCCCCATGTGTTGTGGTTGGCGTTGATGGATCCCCTCAAAGTGATGATGACTTTCTTGGCTCTCAGGAATCTCGCCATCAGCTGTTCGCCAACGCTCTGGAATCTTTTCTGGTCGATAGCTCCGCCCGTGGCGGTCACCTCAAAACCTTCTGGCTTGATTCCGAAGACCTTGTCGGCATCTTCCTCATTACCGAGGATAATGTCACAACCCTCAACTAAAGCGGGCATGATCTCGGACGCTTTCTTGCCGTATTTCCAAAGATTCTTACGGTAATTAAGATCGCACGAGACTGTGACTCCCAGCCTATTGGCCGCCTTGATCGCCTCAAGGCACACGTCTGCAGCACCCTGGCTTATTGCCGGGGTAATCCCTGTCCAGTGGAACCAGCTCGCACCCTCAAACACCTTGTCCCAATCGATCATTCCGGTCTCTATGGTAGAGATGGCGGAATGGGCCCTGTCATAAACCACCTTGCTCGGGCGGGCGACGGCTCCGGTCTCAAGGAAATATATTCCGAGACGCTCTCCGCCGAAGACGCAGAAGTCGGTCCCGACCCCATAAGAGTGAAGGTCGCGGATGCAACTCTTGGCGATGTCGTTCTCCGGGAAACGGGTTATGAACTGCACATCCATCCCGTAGTTCACCAGCGAGACAGCCACATTGGCTTCTCCGCCTCCGAAGGTGGCGTCGAACTGCTTGGCCTGTGAGAAACGGAGGTAACCCGGCGTTGATAGCCGGAGCATAATCTCTCCGAAAGTGATAATTCTGGGCATAAAAATCAGAAATTGAAATAGTTCTTGGCGTTGTTGTAGCTAATGTCCTCCACCATCTTGCCTAAGAAGTCGAGTTCCGAGGCGGGCAGCTTGCCACTCTCGATATCTGAACCGATCACGTCGCAGAGAATCCTGCGGAAGTACTCGTGGCGAGGATAGCTGATGAAGCTGCGGGAGTCTGTGAGCATGCCCACGAAACGGCTTAAAAGACCCTGGGAGGAAAGGGCGTTTATCTGCTTCCGCATACCGTCCTCCTGATCCAGGAACCACCAGGCTGAGCCGAACTGCATCTTTCCGGGGAAAGTCCCATCGTTGAAGGTGTAAGCCATTGCCATCATGACCTCGTTGTCCTTCGGATTGAGGCAATACAGGATGGTCTTGGCGAGTTTGTCCTCTGAAGCGAGGCGGTCGAAAAAGCGATGTCCAGCCGCGGCGACAGGAAGGTCTCCGATAGCGTCAAATCCTGTGTCGGGACCTACCAACTTGAACATCTTTGAGTTATTGTTGCGAAGCGGCCCCACATGGAACTGCTGCGCCCACCCGGACTCGGCATCCATGACAGCCATGTCATGGAGGAAGGCGCTGCGGAACTTCTCGAGTTCCTTTGGTCCGGGAGCCTTTCCGAGCAGCACTTTCTTGAATATCAGCTCAATCTCAAACTGGGTGTAATCAGCACCGTAGAAGGTGTCCATTCCATGGTCTGAGAGCTTGCATCCCCTCGACGCGAAGAAATCATGACGAGTCTGCAGAGCCTCGATCAGGTCAGTGTAAGAATCAATATTCTTATTTGCCGCCTCTCCTAATTTCTTCAGGTATTCCTTATAGCTTTGAGGGTCTTCCACGGCCATTGCCTTATCCGGCCTCCATGCGGGTAACACCTTGGTACCGAACGGGTTCTCCTCTATCATTTTGTGCCAGCGAAGGTCGTCGGCTGGGTCGTCAGTGGTGCATACGACCTCAACCCCGAACTTGCGGATAAGCGCCTGTCCACGATATTCTTCGGTCGCCAGCTTGTCGTTGCACTCCTCGAATATCTCCCGAGCAGTGGCCGGGCTGAGAAGCTTGTCTATTCCGAAAACCCTGCTAAGCTCCAAATGGGTCCAATGATAAAGAGGGTTCCGCATCGTGTAGGGAACCGTCTCCGCCCATTTCTCAAAAGTCTCCCACGGGGTCTTTGTACCTCCGGTGATATATTCCTCAGGCACACCGTTCGCCCTCATAGCGCGCCATTTGTAATGGTCGCCGGCGTGGCCGTCAACAAGCCAGAGCTGGGTTATGTCCCTGAACTGGATGTTCTCGGCGATCTGCTGGGGTGAAAGGTGGCAGTGATAGTCTATGATCGGCATTTTAGCCGCATGCTCGTGATACAACTTGAAGGAAGTATCGTTGCCAAGCATGAATCTGTCGTTGATAAATGTCATTTCGCGAATTAAAATGTGGTTGACGTGATCTTTGAGCTTATACACAAAAATACAAATGTTTTGCTATTTTGCCGCAAACGTTTGTACTTTTGTGTAGTGTATGGAACAATAACAAATAAAACGACATGACCAATCTGTTTTCCCTTGAAGGCAAGAACGCCCTGATCACAGGAGGAGCTTATGGCATCGGATTCGAAATCGCCAAGGCATTTGTCACCGCTGGAGCCAAGACAATCATATTCAACAACCGCAACGAGAAGACCTTGCGGTTGGGTCTGGACAACTACAAAGAGGCCGGAATCACGAATGTCAAAGGATACCTTTGCGACGTGACAGACGAGAAGGCTGTCGCCGGGATGATAGAAAAAATCCATGAGGAAGTCGGTCAGATCGATATTCTTGTCAACAACGCCGGAATAATAAAGAGAATTCCCATGCACGAGATGACAAGGGCGGAGTTTCAGGAAGTCATTGATATTGATCTTGTTGGGCCATATATCGTCAGTGCGGCCGTCCTGCCCGAGATGATGGAACGCCGGGAAGGGAAAATCATAAACATCTGCTCGATGATGTCAGAGCTTGGCCGTGAGACTGTTTCCGCTTATGCGGCGGCAAAGGGTGGTCTCAAAATGTTGACGAGAAACATCTGCTCGGAATATGGAGAGTACAATATCCAGTGCAATGGCCTTGGCCCGGGCTACATCGCCACTCCGCAGACAGCTCCCCTGCGGGAGAAGCAACCTGACGGCAGCCGCCACCCGTTTGACTCATTCATTTGCGCAAAGACCCCTGCCGGTCGTTGGCTTGAGCCATCGGAACTCGCTGGTCCTGCGGTGTTTCTGGCCTCACATGCCTCTGATGCGGTCAACGGGCACATCCTCTATGTGGATGGGGGAATATTGGCATATATCGGAAAACAGCCAAAATAAGTTCTTATGTTTGAAACCCGAATAAAAGTGGAGTGAGCTTCCATGAAGCTCAAGAGGAACGCTCTCAGGGGTTCCGACCCCTGCCGCTAAGGCAGCCCCCCGGAAGTTTTTCATGAGTTTG
>Ga0256405_10007922_pt1 | contig 15575 bp, 15 predicted proteins | sample RumenRJG_02DNA_FD_189096 | JGI IMG/M metagenome (GOLD analysis project Ga0256405, IMG submission 189096) | Bovine rumen microbial communities from Lethbridge, Alberta, Canada - RJG_02 | ecosystem: Host-associated > Mammals > Digestive system > Stomach > Rumen | place: Canada: Alberta... | reverse complement strand
CTCGATGGGACAGGGATACCGGGCGATCATGTCCCCCGTGTCCAGCCCCTCGTCCATATACATGGCGGTAATGCCGGTGACGGTCTTCCCGTCCATGATGGCCCGCTCGATGGGCGCCGCTCCCCGGTATTCCGGCAGAAGGGACCCGTGGGCGTTGACGCATCCGTATTTCGGATAGTCCAGCACATAGGGCGGCAGGATGTTCCCGTAGGCCGCCACCACGATCAGCTCCGGATCCAGGGCTTCCAGCGTCTCCCGGAACGCGCCGTCCCGGAGGGTCTTCGGCTGGAACACCGGGATGCCGTTTGCCAGCGCGTATTCCTTCACCGGCGAGGGAATGAGCTTCATGCCCCGTCCCTTCGGCTTGTCGGGCCTGGTGACCGCTCCGACCACCGTCACGCCGTCCTTCTCATGGACCGCCCGCAGGGTCTCGGCCGCCAGATACGGGGTACCCATAAACAGAATCCGCATGGGTCCTCAGTCCTCCATCATCTCTTCCACTTCCTCGGGGGTGAGGATGTGGAGCACGTTGTCGGTGAAGAGATGCCCGTCCAGATGGTCGATCTCGTGGCAGAGGCAGCGGGCGTTGAGACCCTCTCCCTCCACCGTGAACTCCTCGCCCAGCCGGTTCAGGGCCTTTACCTTCACCCGTGCGGGACGGCGGGTGACGCCCCATACGTCGGGGACGGAGAGACAGCCCTCCACCTCCTCCTGCTCACCCTCGGTCTCGAGGATCTCGGGATTGATGAGCTCCACGATCTCCTCCCCCAGATCCACCAGGGCGATGCGGCGGAGGATGCCCACCTGGGGTGCCGCCAGACCCGCGCCGTTGGCCTCGATCAGGGTTTCCCGCATGTCGTCCAGCAGGGTCAGGATGCGGGGCGTGATCTCCACCACGGGACGGCATACCTTCCGCAGGGTGGGATCGCCTTCTTTGACAATATTCAGTATAGCCATGTCAACCTCGTAAGGAATCAGAAACGGTTCGATTGATAAAGAGAAACGCAGTTTGCCCGCTCATACGGTGCTGGGATTGAGATCCACGGACACGGAGATCCGCCGGGCCGACTTGGTCTCCACCATGCCTCCCGCCAGCTCCCGGGGAGAGCCCTTGCCGAACTCCGTCAGAAGAGCAGAGAGCAGGGCCCGCATCCGCCGGTTCAGACGGCACTTGAACACCAGCCGCATCCGGCAGGCGTTCTGGACCCGGTAGACCGGAGCCTCGAAGGGTCCGAACAGCATCAGCGGCACGTCCCGGAACTCCTCCCGGGTGAGCTCGATGACCCGCTCGTACATCCGCGTGGTCACCACCTGCAGGTATCCCTCGTCCTCGCTGGACAGGGTCACCGCCGCGATGTCGCAGAAGGGCGGGAACGTCAGCGCCTTCCGGAGCCGGATCTCCCCCTCGTAGAAGGAGGCGTAGTCCTGCTTCGCCGCCAGGTTCAGCACCTCGGACAGGGGATTGTGGGTCTGGATCAGCGCGACGCCCGGGATGTCCGCCCGACCGGCCCGGCCGATCACCTGGGTCAGCATGGCGAAGGTCCGCTCTCCCGCCCGGTAGTCGTCCGCGCAGAGGGCCGAATCCGCGTTCAGCACCCCGACCGTAGCCACCCGCGGAAAGTCGTGGCCCTTGGTCACCATCTGGGTCCCCAGAAGCACGTCCGCCTCGCCCCGCCGGAACGCCGACAGGATCTTCTCGTGGGAGAACTTCCCACAGGTGGTGTCGGTGTCCATCCGCAGGATCCTCAGATCGGGGAACAGCGCGGCCGCGTCGTCCTCCGCCTTCTGGGTGCCGAAGCCCATGAACAGGAAGTGCTCCCCTCCGCAGTCCGGACAGACCCGCGGGACCGCCTCCCGGTGCCCGCACATGTGGCAGACGAGATACCCGTTCTCCCGCCGGCTTTCCTCGTATTCGCCGCTGTCCCGGCCGATCCTCTCCACGCCCCGGCGGATCGTGTGGTAGGTCAGGCTCACGGAGCAGTCCGGGCACTTGAGGCTCTTCCCGCAGGTGCGGCAGGACACGTAATTGTTGTATCCCCGCCGGTTCAGAAAGAGAATCGCCTGCCTGCCCGCCGCCCGGTCCTCCCGGAGCCTCTCCGCCAGACGGCGGCTCACGGGGGTCAGATTTCCGGCTTGGGTCTCCTCCCGCATGTCCACAATTTCCACCGCGGGAAGCCTTGCCCCTCCGTACCGCTCCTTCAGCTCCGCCAGCCGGTAGACTCCGGTCTTCGCCTTGTAGTAGCTGACCACGGAGGGCGTCGCGGAGGCCAGAAGCATCACGGCGCCGTGCTCCCGGCAGCGGAACCGGGCGATGTCGTGGGCGTGGTATTTCGGGGAGGTGTCGGACTTGTAGGTGTACTCCTGCTCCTCGTCGATGACGATGAGGCCGAGATTTCCCACCGGGGCGAACACCGCGGACCGGGTGCCGATCACCACGTCCGCCAGACCCTCCCGGATCCGTCTCCAGGCATCGTACCGCTCCCCGCCGGACAGCCCGGAATGGATCACGGCCACCCGCTCCCCGAACCGCCGGACGAATACGCCCACCGTCTGGGGCGTCAGGGCGATCTCCGGAACCAGCATAATGGCTCCCCGGCCCATGGACAGCGCCTTCTCAATGGCGGAGAGGATCACGGAGGTCTTGCCGGAGCCGGTCACCCCATGGAGCAGCATGGCCCCGGGCTCCCGCTTTTCGAGAAGCTCCTCCGCGATCCGGTACGCCCGCTCCTGCTCTTCGGTCAGCTTCAGCTCCGGTGGAGTCCCGGTCTTCTCAGCCTCCCGCAGAAGCACTTCCGGAGCGAAGGGATTGCGCCAGTCGGTCTCCTCCTCCGCGGTGATGATCTTTTTTTCGATGAGAACCTTCTCCGCGCCCCTTGCCGCCGCGTGAGTCAGACCCGCTTCCTCCTCCAGAACGGTCTCCTCGAAGCCGCCGCCATGCTCCGCGTGACTCCGGACCGCTTCGGCCAGCCCCCGCTGATTCTTTCCGGTGAGCCGCTCCACCGACCGGTACCATCCTTCCAGATCCGATTCGTAAGCCGGACCGGGCAGAAGGAGCCTCCTGGTTTTGAGCGCGGTTCCTCCCCGGACCTCGGTGCATTTCTCGATGAGCCCCGCGTCGAAGAGGGTCTTCAGGGTCCCCGTGCAGTCGAAATCCAGCTCCGCCTGCAGGGACTGCTTCGTGAACCGGGTCCTGCCGCCGATCAGGGAAAAAACAAGCCGACCGCGTTCCCCGGCTGCGTCGGCAAAGGTTTGCCCTGCGCCCCGGACGACGCGGTAGGATGTGATGACTTTCGACACCGCGCCCGCGGGGACCACCGCTTTCATGGCGTCCCCGAAGGTGCAGAGCGTGTATTCCTTCATAAACAAGCAGAGAGCGACGGCCTCCCCGTCCAGGATCGGACCGTCCCCCACGGAGGCGGCCACGGGCTTGATCCCCTCGACGGCCTCTCCGTCCCGCACCGCCGTCACGACGCCGGTCATTCTGCGGTTTCCCCGTCCGAAGGGGACCTCGCACAGGGAGCCGGGGACCGCCGAATCGGTCAGGGTCTCGGGGATGTAGTAGGTGTACGCCCGGTCCGCGTGGAACGGAACGTCCAGAATATAAATGTCGGCAAGCCGGGACACGTCGCCCCCTCCTTCAAACGAATTGATCCGGACCGGATGCTCAGAACGCCTCGTCCTCTTCCCCGCCGGCCTTCTTCGGCGGCGTGTTGGCGTCGAGGGCGAAGTTGTCGATGGTCTCCTCGTGCTCCTCCTCGTCGGGGAACTCGCCGGGCTCCGCCACGTTCTTCTTTCCCACGGACGTGACGAATTCGTCCTCCCCGTTCTCGCCGATGATCTTGAAATCGCCCTTGTACAGTCCGGAGATGGCGGTCTTCACGGCCTTCTCGTCCCGGTATTCCTTCGGGATCTGCTGGAAGTAGGGATTCTTCTTCTCCGTGTCCTTGTTGCTGGCCGCCAGCTTCTCGGCGTGCTCCCGCTGCAGGACGTATTCGTCCGTGATGATCCGGGCGCATTTCGCGGCTGCCACCACCAGCGAATACCGGTTGTACTTCTCCTCGGGTGCGGTGCGCTCTTCGTTGCTCATTGTATATGCCGTCCTTTCGTATTGTTGCACAATAATGGGATCCCGGTCCGGATCAGAGCTCGTCGTCCGGGAAATAGTCGTGAATGTACGAAGCCATGCGGCGGGACTTCCTGTGCTCCGCCCGGATGATGCCGAGGATCCCCTCCGCGCATTCCTTCGCCCTGCCGTTCTCGTTCACGGTCACGTAGTCGTAGAAGGGAGCCTGCCGGATCTCCTCGTAGGCTCTGGCCACCCGGGCCGCGATGACCTCCTCGGAATCGGTGCCCCGGCCCCTGAGCCGTCTGGCCTGCTCCTCCCCGGAGGGCGCGATCAGCATGATGCTCACCGCCTGCTCGCCGAAGAGCCGCTTGATCTGACCCGCGCCGTCCACCTCGATCTCCAGTAGCAGATCGGAGCCCTCGCCGAGGATGCGGTCCGCCTCGCTTTTCAGGGTCCCGTAGAGGTTCCCGTTGTAGGTGGTGTGCTCGAGGATCTCCCCGGCGTCGAGAAGCTGCTCGAACTCCTCCCGGGTCTTGAAGAAGTATTCCCGTCCCTCCTGCTCGTAGTCGCGCATGGGCCGGGTGGTGGCGGATACCGCCAGTCCCGCCTCGGGATACAGTTCCTTCAGGTATTCCATCACCGTACCCTTGCCGCTGCCGGAGGGTCCGGAGATCACGAAGATGATGCCCTCGTTCTTCTTTTCCGCGGCGGTGATTTCAGCTCTTTCGGTCGTCTCGGCCATGCCCCGCTCCTTTCATAACCTCACTGTATGTCAAATCCCGGTCCCCAAAAGAGGAGTCCGGCTCTTCCGTCAGCCGTTCGGTTCCTCTCCCGCGCCGTCCGGTCCGTCCGCGTCGTCGGGCGATCCGTTCAGCCGTCCGGACACGGTCTCGTTGGCCAGCGCAGACAGGATGATGTGGTCGGAGTCCATGATCACCACGCACCGGGTCTTTCTCCCGGAGGTGCAGTCCACGGCCCGGCCCTGATCCTTCGCGTCCTGGATCAGCCGCTTCGCCGGGGCGGAGTCGGACGCGATCACCGCCACCACCCGCTCGGCGTTCACCATATTGTTAAAGCCTACGTTTACGAATTTCATGGAATCACTCCAGATTCTGAATCTGCTCCCGGATCTTTTCGACCTCCGTCTTCATGTCCACCACCAGATGGGCGATCCGGGCGTCACCGGCCTTGGAGCCGATGGTGTTGGTCTCCCGGTTGATCTCCTGCACCAGAAAGTCCAGCTTTCTCCCGGCGGCCTCGTCGGAATTGACGATGTCGGCGAAGGCCTTGAAGTGGGAGTCCAGCCGCACCAGCTCCTCGTCGATGGCCGCCTTGTCCGCGAAAATCGCCGCCTCGGTCAGGATCCGCTGTTCGGAGGCCTCCGCGTCGAAGTCGGCGAGGAATTTACGGATCCTCTGCTCCAGCTTCTGGGGATACCCGGCGATGTCGGCCTCGGACAGGGTCTTGACCTCCCCCGCCATGGCCCGGATCTTATCCGCCTTGCCGAGCAGGTCCGCGCAGAGATTCTTCCCCTCCGCCGTCCTCATGTCGTTCCAGCCGGAGACCGCCTCCGCCAGCACGGCCCGGATCTCTCCCCAGTCCCGGTCATCGTCCTCCTCGGGCTTCTTCACCACGAACAGGTCGTGGTTGGCGGCCACCCGCATGACGGAAATGTCGTCCTTCAGGGAAAACTCGTCCCTCAGCTGCTCCAGGGCGGCGATGTAGGAGCGGGCGGCTTCCCGGTCCAGCATGACCTCCATGCCGCGCTGCTCCAGCACGTCCACGCCGATGCAGACCTCCACCTTGCCCCGGGTGACCCCTGCCTCGGACAGATAGGCCTTGACCTTGTCCTCCAGATGGGCGTACAGGCGGGACAGGCGCACGGTGCAGTCCAGATAGCGGGAATTGACGGAGCGGATCTCCGCCGTGATGTCGAGGGCTCCGTCGGAGGACATCCTCCTGGCGCGCCCGAACGCGGTCATGGATTTCAGCATATTTCTCCCTCCGGCCGGAAAAACGGCCGACTGTATGATTGGAATCGGTTCAGCGGGCGGCCTCCTGGAAGAGATCCAGCGCCAGCCCGGGACGCAGGACCTCGTGCTTCGTCACGGCGGTGCGGGCAAAGGGGAAGAACAGACCGGAGCCGTCCTCCTCCCCGCTCTTCTCCGCGGCGATGTCGCAGGCAGGCGAATACCCGGCGGCGAAGAAATCGTCCCCGGCGGAGGATCCCTTGGTTCCCAGCCCGGCGTCCGCGCCGAATACGGCGGTGGGATAGGCGGACGTGTATTTCAGGAAGGCGGCGACGCTTCTCATGCGGGAGGATGCGTATCCGTCCGCGGGCAGGTCCGCCGCCGCGAAGATCATCTTCCGCCCGGTCTCCCGGCACCGCAGCACGGAATAGACCAGCGCGCCCTTTTCGCTCTCCGACAGATTCGGATAGGACAGAAGCCGCGCGCTCTCCCCGGCGGAGAAGGTGTAGGCGGATTCCAGATAGTAAATCTCCGTGACGGTCTCCCCGGCGGCTCCGGCGAATCCCACGGCGTATCCCGCGGGCATCCGGTCCAAGAGAAGCTCCTCCGCGACGGTCTTCGCCCACTGTCCCGCCGTCGCGGAAATGTTCACCGGCTTCGTTCTCACCCGGATCACGATCTCCGGGGAACGTTCGGACACGGCGGAGAGGATATCGTCCTCACTCAATCCGTTCAGGCCGTCCTCGAGGACCGTCAGCACGGAGAAGACCCGGCCCTCGCCCTCCACGACGTCGCCGAACACATACCGGTCGGCCTCGGAGAAGGACAGGGGCGTCCGCTTCACGATGTTTTCGATAAAGGCGTTCACGGCCTCGGCGGTGGTCTCGCTGCTGTGACCGGCGATCACGATCTTCGTGCCGACCAGGGCGTAGCCCCACTGCCAGGGCGTCAGGGAATCCAGAAATTCCGCCGTCTCCTCCCGGTTGGTCTTCCCCACCAGGATCTCGTTCGGCAGGATCTCCAGCCCGGCGATGCCCTCCCGGTAGAAGTCCGTGGTGAGACGGAGCGAATACCCGGCTTCCTCGAAGGCCTCCCGGAGGGTCATGCCGTTGCGCACCCCGGCCTGATCCGCGTTGTCGTCCCGGAGGATGCTGTAGGTCAGAAGCTGATCGGCCGTCAGGGCGTCGGACGATGAAGCGGCGGGCTCCGTCACACCCTCCCCGGCTTCCCCGGAGCAGGAGGACAGCGGGAGAAGAACCGCTCCCAATACGGCAAGCGTCAGAACGAGCGTCAGAAAACGGCGCATGGGGATCCTCCTTTTCCGCCGAAGGACACCGGTTTCCTGTCCGATGGGCACAGGGACCGACAATAATCTAACTTATAGTATATCACAAAAAAGAGCCGCTGTCAACGACAACGGCTGATTTTTCCGCATTTCATGGAGATGCCCATCACCCCCGGCGTCCGATCCGGAGCTTTTTGCGCAGTTTGACGATATACAGGGAGATGCACAGGGACAGGGTCACGTCGAACAGAATGAAGAAGGCGGTCCCCACGCCGACGGTGATCCAGCTCAGGGAATAGTAGTCCTCCCCCGCCATGAACACGTACTGTCCCAGCACCACGCAGAGAAGGAGCATGGAGTCCAGACAGGAAATCTTCACCGGCCAGGCCAGAAGCGCGGGCAGGCGCTCGAAGTGAAGCTTCAAAATCGGGTAGACCGCGGCGAACAGGAGGTATTCCAGGGCGTAGAGCTTGGAGGGCAGCAGAAGCAGAGCCAGAACCGAGGTCGCGGCGGCGTACACCCAGGTCATCTTCTCCCCGGCCTCCACCATCAGCAGCATGGTCATGAGGGCGCAGACCACCAGCACCGACAGGTCCAGAAGCGTCATGCCTCCCACCCACAGGATCGCCAGGCACAGGGCGGCGAACACTCCGCACAGGGCAACCTTTTTCGTTGTGGATTTGCGTTTGTCCATAAGGGCCTCCTCAGCAGCAGCGGATCAGATCCCCGCCCATGCATTCGCAGCAGGTGTCGCAGCAGATCAGGGTGGAGCACATGCCGCAGACGTCCCCGCTCAGGCAGTCGCCGTCGGAGGAGGTGCCCACGGTCCGGTAGGTGCTCCCGTAGTCTCCGGCCCGGGCCTGCATTCCGGCGCGGGCGCTCTGATACTCCCGATTCGAGGGATCCAGATAGCAGGCGATCTCGAAGTGGCGGGCCGCGTCGGCGTAGTTCCCCCCCTGATACAGGAGCCAGCCCATGAGGAAGTTCCATTCCGCGCCCCGGTCCGCCGCCGGCGTGGAGTCGATGATGAACTTGGCCTGATCGTACTTTTTCTCGTTGATGAGCCGCCGCACCTCGTAGAAGGAGGTGGTGCCCGAGGACTTATAGCTGGAATAGGCCGACGATGCCGCGGATTCTCCTCTCTGCCCGCCGGCGCGTTCCTTCTGGATGGCGTCGTAGGCCTCGTTGATCTCCTTCATGAGCTCTTCGTAACCGGCGGCTTGCGCGCTTCCCGCATAGTTGTCGGGGTGGTATTTTCTGGCCAGCTCGCGCCAAGCCCGCTTGACTTCCTCATCCGAAGCACTGCGGGGGACGCCCAGCACCTGATAGGGATCCTTCATAGAGATCCGGGACCTTCCTTTCCTGTCCTTCCCCGGCCGGGACCTTCTCCGGACAGGACGCGCCGGAGCATGGCCGGGAGACCGAGATAGACGATATTCCGTACCACGGGGGTCATGGGATGCGCGGGATCCAGCCGGTCCGCGGCCTCTCCCATTTTTTCAAGGGTCAACGGGACCGCGGCCCCGAGGGAATCCCGGACCATGGGGGAGAGCTTCCCTTCCGAAAGAGCAAGATCCCCCCATCCGGCCAGCAGGGGATTGTACCGTCCCCGCCGGGCGTCATCGGGCAGATCGTCCGCGGCGTCGCAGAGATAGACAAACCGTCCCGCGCCGTCCCCGAAAATCCGGGCCTTCTCCGCCGCCTCTCCGGTCAGTCCCGCCGAAAAGACCAGGGCCAGCGCGTCGCCGAACAGCCCCGCCGTCTCATCCGCCGAGGGACACCGCGTCCGCTCGGCCTCGCAGAGCCGTTCCAGACATCCGGCCAGCTCCGCTCCGATCCCCTCCGGCAGAAGCCCGCTTTTCAAGGCCCGCCGTTCCATCCGGGCGGTCAGGGGCGTACGGAGAGCGGCCTTCAGCATCGGAAGCCCCCGCTCGTCCCGCCGGTCGTCCCGGTTCTTCTCCCGGCACAGGACCGCGGACAGGGCGGCGGCCGTTCTCAGGGAGGGATTGTCCTCCGCCGTCAGACGCCGGTTCAGGGGATGGGCCGGACACCGCATGGGAACGAAGCGCGGGACCGTGCCCTCGAGAATCATCCGGACGGCGGCGAAGAAGGTCATGTCATAGGACAGGGTGATCCGGGACGCCTGACCGGTGACGCGGCCCATGCTCCTGCACAGCCCGCAGTACACCGCCCGGTACCGCTCGTACTCCCCCACCTTCAGTTCGGGGATCAGGGGCCTGACGTATCCGTACACCGCGCTCCCCTCCCCGTTCCGAAGTCCTTTTTCCGCGCGGCAGTTTCCTCGTGCGGAACGGACTTCCTTATCTGAATCATTATAACAGGGGACCGCTCCCAATGCAACAGACGATTTGTAAATACTTTGGGGAGCCCGGCATCCGGAAATCCCCCGGAAAAACAAAAATGGCCTTCTTTTGAAAGCCATTTTTACGCGCCCTATAGGATTCGAACCTACGACCTACCGGTTCGTAGCCGGGCACTCTATCCGCTGAGCTAAGGGCGCATACCGCTTCGGAGCCGGGGCTCTTTTTGCGTGCTCATATATTATAGTCCGGACGCCCCGGTTTGTCAAGAGGTTTTTTGTAATTTCCGAAAAAATTCTCCGCTGTCAGTCCAGGGGCTCCACCTCGACCCGGAGCTGGGAGTACTGCATCTCCGCTCCGTGGAACTCCACCAGATAGTCCGCCGACAGGGTGCCGCCCTCCCGGTAGGTCAGATCCACGCTGAGGGACCGGGTCAGCACCGCCAGCTCCAGGATGCCCCAGGGAGTCCGGTAGGCTGTCACATGGCGCACGCCCTCCTCGCAGACGATCATGCTGGTGAAGGGCCCGTGGCGCGATATGGTGAGCATGTCCGGCTCCCGGGAGCTGACGGTCAGCTCCGTTTCGGCGGGATCCTCCGGATTCTCCTCGTCGTATCGCACGGACAGCTCCACGTACCCGCCCGGCAGGAACCGCTTCTCCATCCTGCCCGTGGTCCGGATCACCACGCTGTCATCCTCCTCCGGCTCCCCGAGGGACCGGATCATGTTCTCAAGGGCCTCCCAGATGCCCGCGGGATCCCCGTCCCAGCCGTCCGCGGCCTCTCCGCCGTCCTCACGGTTCTCATCTTCCGGCGGAAAACCGTAGCCGTCGCTGTCCCGGTCGATGATGTCGTCCACGGCATAATCCAGAGCCTCCGGCGCGTTCTCGGGCGTCACCCGTTCCAATTCCTCCCGGGGCGGGATGAAGCCGGGTCTCGCGCCGAACAGGGAGGGCTCCCCGCCGATTCCGAAGGGCGCGCCCACGCCGGTCTGCCGGGCCGTCAGGGTGATCCGCACGGGGCGGGACGCGGCCGGCACATCGCCGAAAAGATCGTTATACACCATATAAGCTCCTTGTGTGTGATCAGTCATCGTCAGGTCCCGCCGCGCACTGCCGCGTGGGCGTCCGCCTTTTTCTCCGCCCTCGGGAACATGACGGCGCAGGCCGGGACCAGCAGGACGCAGGCGGCGATCCAGGCGGCGGGATTGGCAAAGCATACGGCCCGGAAGCCGAAGCGCACCGCGAATACCAGGGCCACGATCCCGCGGGCCGCCATCTCGAAGGCCCCGGCGAACATGGCCGTCACGCCGTATTCCATCCCCTGCAGGGAGAACCGGCACACGGTCAGCACCCCCAGCGGGATGTAGAACAGGCAGTTGATCCGGAGGAACTCCCGGACCACGTCCAGCAGCTCCGCCAGCCGCGGGTCTCCCCGGTCCAGAAAGATCAGGGACAGACCGCTGCCGCAGAAGAACATGAAGGCCCCCATGCCCACGGAGTAGATCACGGCGATCTTCATGGCGGAGCGGAATCCCTCCTTCACCCGGTCAAACTTCCCCGCCCCCATGTTCTGCCCAACGAAGGTGGAGATGGTGACGCCCAGGGTGGAGAACGGAAGGTGGACGAAGGACTGGACCTTGTTGGCGGCCGTGACGGCGGCGATGACCGTGGTGCTCAGCCCGTTCACGGCGGTCTGGATCAGCACGGAGCCCACCGCCGTGATGGAGTACTGGAGCGCCATGGGGAGCCCCGACAGGATCAGCCGTCCGGCCAGGGGACCGTCGAAGCGCATCTCCTCCCGGGAGGGCTTCAGATCCGCGTAAGCCCGCCGCATATAGAGAAAGCACGCGGCGGCGGAGAGGATCTGGGAGGCGATGGTGGCCGCTGCGGCTCCTCTCACACCCATGCCGAAGCCTCCCACCAGCAGAAGATCCAGCAGGATGTTGGCGACGGAGGACCCCACCAGAATGAAGAGGGGAGTCCGGCTGTTGCCCATGGCCCGCATGAGTCCCGCCTGAACGTCGTAGGCGATGGTGGCGGGGATCCCGGCGAAAATGACCCGCAGATAGTCGTGGGAATTCCCGAAGATGTCCGGCGGGAACTCCATGAGGGTCAGCATCCGGTCCAGGAAAACGGAGGTCACCGCCGCCAGAACGACAGCGGACACGGCGGAGAGCAGGATGATGTTGGCGATGCACCGGCGCAGAAGGGACCGGTTCCCCTCTCCGAAGGCCTGAGCCGCCGGGATGCAGAAGCCGGCGCAGATGCCGTTCACGAAGCCGATCACCAGAAAGGTCAGGGCTCCCGTCGCTCCCACCGCCGCCAGAGCGTCCGTTCCGACGATCTTGCCCACCACCGCGGCGTCGGCCATGTTGTAGAACTGCTGCATCAGGTTCCCCGCCAGAATCGGCAGGCAGAACCGCAGCATCAGGGGAAGCGCCGGACCGGAGGTGAGGTCCAGAACGGCGCGGTTATGAGTTTTATCCATGCACATTCGCTCCGCGGACCGGATCCCGGGGGATCAGCGCTCCGCGTTTTTCTTTTCCGCCCTTGCCTTGAGCAGATTGTAGGCCAGAACGCCGCAGACCACCACGGCCGCTCCCGCCAGCGTCAGTCCCCTCATGCGTTCTCCCACCGCCAGCGCCGCGAACACCGGGTTCAGCACCGGCTCCAGCATGCTGATGAGGGAGGCCGTCAGCGGGGGCGTCTTCTCCAGACCCTCCGCCATGAACACGTACGCCGCACCGAACTGGAAGAGCCCGATGCAGAGGATCCCGAGAACCGCCGGCCCGGTCCACACCACTCCCTCCCCGAACATCCAGGGGAGACCCGTCACGGCGCAGAACACGCATCCGAAAAACACCGAGGAGAGGTTGTCGGCTCCCTCCCACTGCTTCATCATGAAGACCAGCGCCCAGGTGACGCCGGACACCAGCGCCGTGATGTTGCCGACGACGGTTCCCGCGCCTCCCCGGAGGGAATCCGCGAAAAAGAGGACCACCCCGCAGAGCAGGACGAAGGTCGCGCCGATGTCCAGCTTCGTGGGCTTCACCCGGAAGATGGCCCACATCAGCAGGATGATGAAGACCGGCGCGGTGTACTGCAGGAGAATGGCGCAGGCCGCGGTGGTCAGCTTGTTGGAGATCACGTAGAGGGTGGAGGTGGCGCCCATGGCAAAGCCTCCCAGAAGCACCGCCCGGTTGATGACGATCCGGTGTCCACGGAGCTTCATGTAGGTAAAGAGCACCAGCCCCGCGATGACGGACCGGGCGCAGCTGATGGCCATGGGATGCCACGGCACCAGCTTCACCAGCATGCCGCCCAGGGAGAACAGCAGGGACGCGGCCACCATGCAGAGAGGGGCGAGATTCCGCTCCTTCCTCACGGCCGTTTTCGTTTCATCCGCCATGACCGCCTCACAGGGTATGCACCGGAACCAGCGCCGGGCAGTCCACCATCTTCAGGCCGAATTTCTCCTTCATCTCCATGGCTACGGCATAGGAAGGCCCGTCGTAGGCCATGTCCGCGGAATGGGCGTCGCAGCCCGTGCAGACCGGCGCGCCCATCTCCCCGCACAGGGCGAAGAAACGGTCGTGGGGATAGGCCCGGTGATCCCGGATCCCCAGAAGATTGATTTCCAGCGGCACGTTCAGCTTCTTGGCGTGCTCGATGAGCCGTCCGTAGTGCTTCTCGAAGACGGCGGCGTCCCCCACGTAGTTCATCAGGTCCGGATGGGCCACGTAGGTGAAGACCCCGGTGTCCAGCCCCTCGATGACCTGATCCACGTACTGGACGAGATCCGCCTCGTTCTCCGTGGTCCGGCCGGAGTACTTCCCTTCCATTTCATTTTCCAGAAAGTGCTGGCCCATGATGATGTAGTCCACGGGATAGGACGTGATGTTTTTGAGAAAATCCCGGAAGCAGCGGGGGTAGTACTCCGCCTCGTACCCGATCTTCACGTCGATGCGGCCCCGGTATTCCTCCCGCAGGGCCAGAAGGGTCGTCACATAGTCCTCCGTCAGATCCACCCGCATCCGGAAGCCGGACCGGTAGCCATCCGGGAAGGGATAGGGAGCGTGGTCGGCGAACCCGAATACCTTCAGACCGGCGGCCAGCGCATTCTCGATATATTCCCGCTCCGTCCCCGACGCATGATTGCAGCGGGGTGTGTGGGCGTGCAGATTGCAGATCATTCCCATGTCAGTCTCCGGAAAGCCCCGTATTCCGCCGCGTACCGGACAATCCCGGACCCATGCGGTCGGCTTCCCCACGGTATTGTAGCACAAGAGCGGACCGGATACAATGTGGAAAGGGGAGAAGTTCGGGAGCGGAATACGGCCCGGAATTGTGCTTTTTCGCGCGGAAAAAACCGGACCGCTTTTTCAGACGGTCCGGTCCGGATCCTCTCCTCCCCACCGCCGGGGAATTCAAAAGGAAACGCTTCGCGTTTCCGGAATCAATGCCCCTGCGCAGGGCGGGCGCGGGGGAGGGGACCCATCTCAAGCCGAAGGGCCCCCTCCCCCGAGGGTCCCCTTGGCTATATAGTATCTCGAACAGCACGCACCTGTTTCCAACTCTGACTGTGCAGCCCACGCTTCGCAGCGAAACATAGAGCTATCGAATGCGCGAACTCCATGCCGCAGTCTAATGATTTAGCCATCAAAACGCGCGTCCATTACACGGTCGCGTTGAAGGAAAAACGAAACGGATAGTTCAGTTTCGCGGAGTTAAGTTCGCCTTTACAGAATAGCAAATCACATAATCTGCCTTCCTGCCTAATGCGCGTTTCGATCTCTGTTTCCGAGGCTCCCGAGGAAACCAAAAAACTGCGGTTTTGAAGCAGTTTTTTGCATGTTTCGACTGACGCATCGGGCTCGCGCGAGGATTTGGGATGCACAATCATACTTTGACTAAAGAGCTGAGAGGTAAGGCTTATGCTCTCCGGCCAAGGGGGACCTCCGGGAGGGGCACCTTCGGCCTGAGATGGTGTCCCTCCCGGCGCCCGACCCGCGTAGGGTCATAAATCCGCAAAGGCGAAGCCTTTGCTTCCTTATCACGGGTTGATCCACAGCGTCAGGGGCGCTGAGTCCGTGTACTTCCCGAGGTCGTCCGCCGCGATCCGCTTCTCGTCCATGACGTACAGACGGGCGCAGGCCGAGCCCTTCTTGCCCAGCTTCGGATCCTCCACCGTCAGGGCGAAGGACAGCTCCGGACTCTTCAGCGCCAGGGAATACCGGTCCTCCCAGTAGGGCAGAAGCTCGTTCACCAGAGTGAATTCCGTCTCCGGCGTCACATTCAGATTCCGGATCTGACAGCAGCCGTTCCGGTTTCCGCGCTGGAGCAGATCGAAGGTTCCCGTCACGTTGAAGGACACCGACACGCCGGACGCGCATTCCCGGATCTTCACAAACTCCCCGGCCGGAACGCCCGCCACCGTGTCGAAGGCCCGTTCGTCGGACTGTCCCATGTCCACGATCTCCCGGTCCCCGAGAAGCGCGGACTCGATCCTGTTCATGTGCTTCGTGAAGCCGCGCCAGCGCACGCCTCCCTCCCGGCACTCCGCCGCGATCTTCGCGATCTCCTCCTCCGGCATGGCGCAGATTCTGTCCAGCACCTCGTTCCGCTCCAGATAAAACACGCTCAGCGTGCGGAAGCGGTCGTAGTTGGACCAGATGGTCCGCTTGATCGACACAATGTCCCTGACCCGTCTCAGATTGATCTCCATATGTAAAATCCCTTCTTTTACAGATTTCGTTCCACAGTATAGCAGAACGCGCCGCCGTTGTCAAGAGAAAAACGGGCTGTTGCATTAACTCCTGAAAATGGAGAAATGCGACAGCCTTTTTGTGATTCAAACGGTTTTGTCCTTCTTTTTCTCCTTTATCGAGGAGAAAAAGAAGCAAAAAGAGGAACTCTTTTGACGTCCTGGGTGT
>Ga0256405_10007920_pt1 | contig 15577 bp, 16 predicted proteins | sample RumenRJG_02DNA_FD_189096 | JGI IMG/M metagenome (GOLD analysis project Ga0256405, IMG submission 189096) | Bovine rumen microbial communities from Lethbridge, Alberta, Canada - RJG_02 | ecosystem: Host-associated > Mammals > Digestive system > Stomach > Rumen | place: Canada: Alberta... | reverse complement strand
CTGTTGTTGTGTCGGATTAAGGGCATTAAATTTTTTGTAGAAAACAGCATTTTCTCTTGTCGGTTTAAATCCGTTGTTTGCAAGTTCTGCTGCAAATTTTTTATTGGTGCTTTCAGTTACTTTTTTTGCAACTTGTCTGTCAACTTCTGCTCTGATTGCTAAATTATTTGCTTTTTGAATAGATTGACGAGTTTTAATAAACGGAGAATTTGCATCAAATTCCCCTGGGACTCTTACTTCTCCAAGACCTTTAACACCATTTTCAAACTTTTGTAAAACAAATTCACCGTTCTTTTTGACAAGATTAGGATTAAGTTCAATTATTTGTTGTGCCGTTACTTGTGGCTGTCCTGCGGCTCTTTTCTTATTTATCCTGTCTGCCATTATTTGAGCTGTTTCACCTGCATTTATCTGAACATAAGTATTACCTTTTCCATCATAATAAACATCATTTTGTTTTAAACGATTTAGTTTTTTAGAATCAAGGTCTTGAACATTATCTCCGTTATACACGGTTGTAACTTCAGGTTTACCAACTTTTTTTACATTTTCGGTAAGTCTGCCGTTTTCTTTTACTACAAAAATTTCTGTTCCGTCTAATAAAGTTGTTTTTCTGTCTATAAAATCTTCATTGTCAAAATTACCGTTTTCGTCTATTTCCAAAACATTTGTCATTACTTTAGATTGATCTGCTTTTTTCGTTTCAACCGTAACGAACGGAACATCTGCATCATCATTATATTTGTATGTTGTAGTTTCAGTTGTATTACCGTTTTTAGTTTTGGTTTGAGTTAAAGGTCTGCCACCTGAATATGTAACGGTAGTTTCAAAAACATTACCTTTATCATCGGTTATTTTTATTATTCTTTCTAAAACCTCATCACCGTCTTTTAGTTCAGAGATTTCGTTGCCATTCTCGTCTGTATAAGTTGTTTGGTCGTGATTATTTCGCACAACGACAGATTCGTTATGTTCAAGCATAACCCCTGTGTACCATTCCCCTTTGTTATTTCCTGAAAGTGACTTGGATAATTCGGCTTGTAATTGTTGTTCAGAAAGCGTAGCAAGACGGGCTTTAAGGTTTTCTAATTCTTTTCCCTTTAAACCAGAATTTGATAATATTTGTTGTTCTAATAAGTTTCTATCGTTGTTTATTGCCACTTTCTGTACCTATTTTCTTACATGTTAAGGTTATGACGTCAAAATTTAAAACCTTTCACACTCCATGTATATCGGCATTTTCATACAAATCTTTAAGAATATTAAGACATGTTAATTGCTAAAGAATGAACCTTAAACCGACATCTTTTTATAAATTGGCAAAAAATTATAAAGATTGAAATATGGCAAAAATATTCATTGTAAAAAATGTAATATTTGTATAAATATTCGGTGTAAAAAGTGTAATATTTTATAAAATATTCGTTGCAAAAAATGTAAATGTGTATTTTACGTTTGATATAGTAAGTTAATCAGAAACCAGATGACAAATTTAAAATTCTTGCCGTTTTGTGAGTGTCAAAAGTATTTATACTTTTTTTTATTACACTCAATTTTTATGACAAAATCATGTTCAAATCATGTTCAAATCATGTTCAAATTTTGCTCAAATTTGGCGAAAAATTAAAAAAAATAAGAAATCACAAAATCGGCGAAAAGCCCTAAAAAATAATGGTCTTGAGAACCCCTGGTGGAATTGCTCCCACACAACCTTTCCAAGATTGCACCTTAAACCGCTCGGACACCTCTCTTTGGGTTTTACTACCTAATTATCACTTAAACGCTGTGAGTCGTCAAGTTCTAAATATACATCCTGATTATATTCTTCTGTTTTTGTTATTTTTTCGGCTTTCGCATCTGCCAACTGCTCAAGCAATTTGGCATAATCAAGACATTTTTTCCCTTTTATACCCTGTGTTTCCATCTCTATTGTGCCGTCAGGCAGTAATTTTATCTTTAATTTACCCATAGCATTATCCTAAATCTATTGTTAAAACTATCGAATTATCTTCATCTACATGTTCGTTTTCAAGACGCATATTTTGGCTCCTGATACGTTCAAGGATTTTTCTGTAAGTTAAATCCTGAATATTTAAGCCATATTCGCTGTCTAAATCTTTAAGAAGTTTTGTGCAGTCATCCTCATTAACAATTTTGTCGATTTCAAGATTATATGAACTCTGCTCATTATTTTTGGAATACCAAAACTGCATACCGTTTAGTTCACAAAAAACATTCATTTTATCTGCCTGCAAGCCTCTTGCACCGTGTTCTTCCAAAGTTTTTACCAAAACATCTTTGTTTATATAATTTGTTTTTATACTGCGTGCTGTAATATGTTTTCCGCCTGCAACAATATTTACAAGCGAAATCTTTTGTTCGGATTCTATATAAAACGGTAATTTTCTGTCATCTCTTTTGAATTTGTAGTTTTTATTATGATATCTGAAACGAATTTCGTTTTCGGTATTTCGTGTGATATTTTCAATTTTATTTTTCTTTAATTCTTCAAGAATATCATATCTTGTTTTAAATTGAGTTTTGTAGCAATAGTAAAAAATTTCTTTTGAATTTACATCACGTATATTGCGTTTCAACATTACTTCAAAATTTTTAAACAGCAATTCGGACTGTTTTGTAAAATTAAAATTAAACGGCAACTTTCTGAATAAACCGCCTGCATAGGGAGTCAAAAACGCACAGTAATGCCCCTGATAAGATGTCCACTGAACACACAAACCGTTACTTAAAAAATATTTGTCATTCTTGTATTTATAAGGAATACCCAAATTTTCCATAAGATAATTAACATCTTCAAGTTTGAGGTTTGTCGCAACTTTTATTTGGCACAAATTTTCTTTCTCAAATCTCAAATCATAACCTTGATCAACACCCTGCGGAGTGTCGTGATTTATTAAAAAACCTAATGGAAATGCTTTTAATACAATAGACATCTTTTCCTTATCCTCATTTATACATCAAGCGCACGTCCGCCTCTTGAAGCATTTACATCATCGGCACTGTCCGATGAATACATAGCCATATCAGATTTCTTTGTTGCCGCAACCGCTCTGACATTAGCCCATTCACGAAGGGCAATAATCTGCTCTTTTTGGGTAACCGACAACGGTACAACATTTTTAATCGTTGAAGTCAAATCTTCAAAAGTCAGCGCTCTCTTATTGAAAAAGGCTTCATACAGAGAATCAATAATAATTTGTTCAATTTCGGCCCCTACAAGCCCTTCCGTCATCTGCGCAAGTTTTTTGCACAACGCATCGGTAATCTGAATTTTACCGCTTACCTCTGCATCTTTCAGACGTTTTTCAAGGTGGACCTTAAAAATTTCCTCTCTTTCTTTCTGAGTCGGCATATCAACAAAGAAAATTTCATCAAAACGTCCTTTTCTGAGCAATTCGGGAGGAAGTCCGCTGATATTATTTGCCGTAGCAATGACAAAAACAGGAGCCGTCTTATCCTGCATCCAATTAAGAAAAGTACCGAAAATTCTTGAGGATGTACCGCTGTCACCGCTTGAATTTATACCGCTTAAACTCTTTTCGATTTCATCAACCCAAAGAATTGACGGAGCAACGGCTTCTGCCGTTTTCAAAGCCTTGCGCATATTTTCTTCAGAACTTCCAACAATTCCGGCAAAAATTTTACCGAAATCAAGTTTTAACAAGGGCAACTGCCAAATTGCACTTGTGGCTTTTGCAGTTAAACTTTTTCCACAGCCGGGAACGCCGGTTATCAAAACACCTTTGGGCGAAGGCAGACAGTATTTTTTTGCCGATTCTGACCAGGAATTATTTCTTTTTATAAGCCAGCCTTTAAGATTTTCAAGACCGCCAATATCGTCAATTTTATATTCCGCATTAATAAATTCAAGAATACCGGTCTTTTTTATAACCTGCATTTTTTCACTCAAAATAGTATCCAAATCTTCGATACTTATTTTGCCGTCATTAACCATTGCAAGAGCAAAAGCATTTTCCGCTTCCTGCAATGTAAGCCCAAGTGCCGCTTTACAAAGTTTTTCTTCCGCATCTGCAGTAAGTTCATCAGTGTTAATTTGAGAATTTTGGGTTACCATCTTTGCGAATTTTGTTTTTATATCCTCTAATGTCGGTAAAGGCATATCCAAAACGGTTATTTCTTTTGACATTGTATCAGGTATAATTACTTCCGAAGAGAGGAATATTACATTTTTTCTGAATTTATCTGTTTTGATTTTACCTGTTATATCTCGCAGATGCCTTATGACATTATAGTCGGGCTGACGATTTTTTATCCCGAAATATATATGAAAATCGCACATAACAAAAACAGAATTCTTCTGAACATTTTTTATAAATTCAATTGCCTTATCAGGAAGAGTTGTGCCTTCAATAACCTGTCCGTTAAGAGTAAAGCCTGTCGTCTGAGTCCAAATATAGACTTCTCTGGGAACTCTGACAAGTTTTTCCGACGAAGCAATATTTTTGATAAGTGAAATTGCTCTTTCTTCTTCAAATGTAGTCAAATAAATATACGGAAATCTTGCCCTGAAAAGACGTGTTAACTGCGAAATAAATTTATTATCCATTCAAACTCCTCTAATAATATATGTTTTTTATCATTTTACACTATTTTTTTTAAGTTGTAAACAAACACATTAGCATCAGTCAACTGTTCTTTCCTTTTCGGCTTCCAGTTCTTTTGACAATGCAACAGCCGAAGATTTTTCTACCGTAATCATTGATAATATTTTCTTTTTAAAATGTTCTTTCACTTCCGATATATTTATAAATTCTTCTTTACTTTTGAAAAAACCGTTAATATTGCGATATTCTACAATTTTTTTTGCAATAACAATATTTATTCCCGGGAGTTCCGATATTGTTTGGGCATTTGCAAGATTAACATCAATTTTGTCACTGTTTGCCAAGTCCTGCATATTAACAACACTTTTATCATCCGCTTTTTTGTTTTCCGGGATTACATTTTGAGTGTGCAAATCTTCAAATTCAACAATAATTTGACCTTTTTTGGCACTTTGTTCAATTTTTTGAGCAGTTAGAGATTCTTGCTTCGGTAGTATTTCGGGAGATTTTTCCTGTTTTGGCAAAAAATCTTCCATTCCTTCAACCGCAAATCTGCCCTCAGCCTGACTCAAAAACATTATGTTTAATCTTCCGCTTGCTTTATCTATAAAAGAGAACAAATTGTCCAAAGAGGAATAACCATCATAAACAGAACAAATATCATTCCAGCAGTTTGCAATACTTTCATGATTAGTTTTATCAATAACAAAAGCCCTCAATGTTTGCTTTTCACTTGAAAGCGGATTATCCATAACCACAATTTTTCTGCCCGGGAAATTCCTGACAATACAATGACTGTTTGAAAGAGTTTCGTTGTTGAAAACAAATTCATGAGGAACACTTCTTATACCTTTTAATATACATTCGTTTTTTGCTTTTTTAATAAATATTTTAAGTGAGATTAAACCTAAGATTATAACCAAAAACAACCCTGAAGTTTCAAACGGGAATTTGACACTCAGCAGTAAAAACAATAGTACGGAAGGTATTATAAGCGTTTTAATTTTCATAGGCTCTCTTTCCTGAATATACATTAACATTAATTTACTTTAAATGGTAGAAATTAATGAATTATTTTTTTTAACCACTTGAAATTTTCTCATGCTTGTATTACAATTATAGTAATTGATAGAAAAGTAGGAGTAAATTATGGCTTGCGGTTTTTTAGAAATGGAAATTTTAAACACATTTTGGAATCTGACATCCGAAAATGAGGACAGGGACATTTCAATTCAGGATGTTGTTGACGAACTGTCAAATAACGGGGTTGAAAGAGCATATACAACCATAAAGACTGTTATGGACAGGCTTGTTTCAAAAAGTATTTTGGTTCGTTACAAAACAGGTAAAAAATTCTTTTATAAGGTAACTATGGACAAGCGTGAAATGGCGCTTGATATGATGAAAGAGTTCACGGACAATTTCTTTGACGGCGACATCTCAAAGATGGTTCGGTTTGTGGAAAAAGAAACGGTTGAACTGCTTGTAAAATAAGTTAAAAATGTCGGGTTTGCCCCGACATTTTTATTCGGAAAGATAAATAATGCATATAGAAGAAGGAAATGACAGACAATTTGTCGCAGGGCTGTTAAAACTTGTAAGGTTAGGTCAACTTTCGGTTCGTGAAGCAATGCTGAAATACCCGAAAGATACAAAAGATGAGAGCCTTATCGCATCATATCACGCCTTGATTCACTATGAAGCCGATGAAGATATAAGAGCAAGAGATATCTTGTTTCGTGAAGAACAGGACGATTATCTTGAATTTATTTATACAACTCTTGAAAAAGGGGAAGATTTGCCACAAAATATAATTGATTCGTATAAAGAATTTTATGAAAGCGCACCTATTTTGCACGAAAAAAATGTAAAAGGTTTCTGGAAAAGTTTTTGGAAAAATTTAAACGTAAAGGATGATTAAATATGAAAAAAGTATTTGGTATTTTAATTGCTATGGCACTGACTTTGACGCTTGTTCCGACGGTAAGCGCCTGTCATAAAAAAGCAGAATCGGCAATTCAGGTTCATGCTCAGGCGCAAACACAGGACGGCAAAAAAACTGATGCCTATATACTTGCGACAATGAGTGACAGCATGCCTGAAAACAATGCCCTTTGGGTAGGAACTTTTCAGATAGTATGGAATGAAGTTATTGATAATCTCATTCATCACCCGATTGAATTTGTCAGCGGAACGACAATTACTGCCAAAAATCTTAATAAAAGAGAATTTAATAAAACCGACATAAGCGATGATTCTTATTATACAAAATACGGTGTTGTTTCTCCCGAACTAAAAAAAGAAATTGAAAAGGGTATAAAAGAAAAATTTAATGAAACAAGCGATATACTTGGCGCATTTGATTTTACTTATGACCCGATGAAAATGTTTTTCTATGCAATGCTCAAAAAAGATTTCAAATTTTTAGAGCCGTTTGACAAACTTTCTGAAGGATTTTTCGGCAAAAATCTCACCGAAAAAGTCAAATATTTCGGGATAGATTCAAACAGTTCGGATAATTTGTATAAAAATGTTTCGGTTCTTTTTTACAACGATGACAATGATTATGCGGTAAAACTTAACACAAAAACAAACGATAAAGTAATCTTATACCGAACAGATGAAGTAAAAACATTTAACGGATATTTTGATGAAATAAAATCAAAAAACAAAGCATTTAAAGATAACAAATATTTCGGTTCCCGTGACAGATTAAAAATTCCGGATATTTCACTGTATCTTATGACAAGTTTTAAAGATGTAGAGGGCAGAGCGATAAAAAATTCAGACTTTTTGATTGACCAAACCATTGAAACCATTGATTTCAAAATGGATAACGAAGGAGTGAAATTAAAAAGCGAAGCGGCAATTATGATGAAATGTACGGCAATGCCCGGACCTCCGCCAAAAATCAGATATTTCTATTTTGATAAAAATTTTGTACTGTTCTTAATTGAAGACGGCAAAGATGTTCCTTACTACGCTATGCGTGTAGTTGATATCGCAAGCCTTAACAAGACAGGGAAAAAGTAGATGTCCGAACTTTTTTCACGAAATATTCTTTACTGGGGTGAAGAAAATCAAAAGATTTTGGCACAAAAAAATGTTGCAGTGTTCGGTTTGGGCGGAGTCGGAGGTTTTTGTGCCGAAGCCCTTGCAAGAGCAGGTGTCGGAAGTTTGACCATTGTCGATTTTGATACGGTATCAGAATCTAACATAAACCGTCAAAGCGTTGCTTTTCACTCAACTATCGGTCAAAAAAAGACAGCTTTGTTTGAAAAAAGACTAAAAGACATAAACCCTGATATTCATATTGAAGTTATTGACGATTTCTATACGGATAATTTCTGTCATTCTGAGGCTAATAAACTTGATTACGTTGCAGATGCAATAGACACAATGCGTTCAAAAATTCACCTTTTAAAAACCTGTTATGAAAACAAAATTCCCGTTATAAGTTCAATGGGCGCAGGAAACCGAATTAATCCGGAAGAACTTTATATTGCGGATTTAAAAGATGTTGAAAACCGCAACGCACCGTTTGTGTCAAATATAATATATCAATTAAAAAAACTCGGAATAACAGAAGGTATAACTTTTGTCTGTTCAAGAGAAACTCCGCATGTGAAAGAAAAATTATCTGAAAAAGAGGAAATTACGACAAATTCAGGCGAAAAAATTGAGTTTAACAAAATTATTCCGAGTTCGACTCCGTTTGTTGCTTCATGTTCGGGTATTTTCATGGCATCATATATCGTGAGGAAATTAATTGAGGTTTAATTTATGAATATTTTGGTTACAGGCGCATCAAAAGGTATCGGCAGAGTAATTGCACAAGAACTAAAAAGCGCAAAGCATAAAGTTTTTGTGAGTGCAAGAAACGAACAGGCTCTAAAAGAACTCAAACCTGCGGGGTATTTATTATGCGATTTGGCTAACGAATACGAACTGTCTAAACTTGGCGATTTTATTACGGAAAACAAAATCGACGTACTTATAAACAATGCCGGCGAATATATTTATTCCGAAATCGAAAAAACTAAGGTTAATAAATTAAACCACATTATCGCCGTAAATTTAAAAGCCCCGATATATCTGACTTCAAGAGCCGTACCCTATATGAAAGAAAAAGGATTTGGCAGGATAATCAATATCGGTTCAATTTCAGGGGTTATGGGTGAAGCAAATGCAAGCCTTTACAGTGCAACAAAATCGGGTTTAATCGGATTTTCAAAAGCAACAGCACTTGAACTTGCACAATTTGGGATAACCGTTAATACAATTAACCCGGGGTGGGTTGAAACCGAACTTGGCAAAGATTCTATTGAACAAAGCGAATTTACTAAAGAGGAAATAATTGACTGTATTCCTCAAAAGCGTTTTGTAGAACCAAAAGAAATTGCGGGAATGATAAAATACTTGATTTCTGACGATGCAAAGGGTGTTACGGGGCAATCTATTAATCTTTGCGCAGGATTAAGTGTCGGAATTTGATTTTTTGTTATATAATAAATGGGAAATTCAATATAATTGATAATTTAATAAAAATATAGTAATATTTTTACTATGCCGAAGTGGTACTCTGCCGACGAGAACGATTAAGTATCGTTCGAGGAGAGGGTTTCCCTTGAGGAAACTTCCGCCACTGAGTGCATAATTCCATTGATAATTTAATAAAAATATAGTAATATTTTTACTATGCCGAAGTGGTGGAATGGTAGACACGTACGTTTCAGGTGCGTATGGAGAAATCTGTGCGGGTTCAAGTCCCGCCTTCGGCATTTTTTATTATAAATTTATTTCAATAAATTTTTTAATTCTTTAAAATTACCCATGCCTGTAATTAAGACTTTGTTATCAGGCGATATACGAACTTCTATTTTATTTTTGCATTTTGATACGTCAGACATAGAGTACCTGTCTGATAAAAAATAATAGTTTTGGTTACTTGAACCAACCCAAGGACGGGAATAATCCGCTTTATCCTGTTCAAATCTGCCGTCAATTAATATATCCACATATTTTGACAATTCTCTGAAATCTTCCCTGTCTTTAAGTTTAGCGTAGTCATTCCCCGTAAAAAGTATTACACTTAACCCTATATTTTGTACTGCTCTGCTTATATAAGTTACCGCCTGAATTTGCTCTGCCGGTTCACCGCCGAGCCACGTTATACCCTCTATTTTGTCCTTATAAGACTTTATTATTTCTATAAAATCTTCAACATCATACAAAGTTCCGCCGTCAAAATTCCACATAAAGGAATTTGCACAACCTTTGCAGTGTATGGAACAGCCCTGAACCCAAATTGCAAAACGGGTGCCGACACCTTCAACATCAGTCACCGGAATATATGAATTTATCCTGATATCCACACTTTTACCCCGTTTTTACCATGAATAATCTTTACCAAAATGATAACATGAAATTTTTTGATTATTTATTATCCTGTCTGAATTCTTCGGTTCCGGGGAAGGAGTTTTCTCCGGTTCTCATTTTGGTAATCCAATACTGCATTTTCGGAATAAGCGTGGATAAGAACAATGCTGATACCGCAAAGCCACTGCCCCAGTTAATGAGATTCATCTTGAAGTTGTGTTTTGATGCTTTTTTGAGAGAACTTGACGTAATTTCTTTTACATCTGCCTTCTTAGCCTGTTCAACTATTGATTTAATATAATTTGTCAGGTCATTTTTGAGCGAATCAAATGTACTCTGCGGAACAAATTTATATTTTTCATTGTCCATGAATTTTCTGTGTCCGAGAGCGTTTGCATAAAATTCCTTTAAGAATTCCGGATTATTAATGTGTCCGCCGTTTAATACGTCTTTAACCTGTCCCTGAGTCAAAATTCTTCTTGAAGCATTGACCGTAACACCATTTGCTTCGACCTGAACAATTCTTTCCGGCTGAAGTTCGGACATTTGCTGTGCAATCTTTTCGTAATCAGCAAGTTTATCGGCAGGAACAATATTTTTAAGTTCCGCTTTAAAGTCATCAAGCGTGATAATTTTGTGTTTTTCAAATTTTGCTTTCAGGCTTTCGGGAAATTCTTTATTTTCGCCCAAAACCTCTTTTGCAAATGTTTCGGCATCAACTTTGCCGTCGCCGACATAGTTTTGCAGGTATTCGGTTGCAAATTTTGCCGATGACGGATCAAGTCTTGATTTGTTGCCTTTACCCTGTTCTATTTGGTTGAGCCAGCTGTTCATATTTGCCATATTAAACATGTAGAAGTAAATAGAAGATAAATCTCTAAATAGGATTTCAACTCTTTCATCATTATTTCTTGCTGAATATGCTCTGCCTGATGCGGTTCCGGCATCAACAGACAAAAGTTTCCAGTTTCTCTTGTTTTCAAAATTGTTTGCGATGCTTAATAAATCCCATTTCCCAGTAAAAGATGTATCTTTGTCACCATTATTCTGCCCGAATGTTTCTAAGTGCGGTCTTTTGAAAAATTCATCATTAACATTTTGCGAATTATTTTTGTCATTTTTGTGATAAGAACGGGTTATTGCCTGATTAATTTTCGGAAGAATAAAACCGATAAAAGCATTTGCGATGAGTACGCTTGCAATAACTTTTGTAAATTTGAATTTAGCCATAAGGCTTTCAGAGATAGCTCCGCCGTTTTTCTTAACCTCATTAGCGAGGTATCTTTTAAGCGGATTACGGGTTTCGTCGTGAGCAATATCAACCATTTTGTTCGGTAATTTCAAAAGTTTTTGACCTAATTTTTCAAACACCCAGTTGAGCCCTGTAACACCACCAAGCCAGAATACGGCGCCGGAAAATTCTTCTGTTATTCTCTCTCTTGCTTCGTCAAATCCGCCCCTCCTATATGCCTGATAAGTCCTGCCTGCTTCTACAAATGCTTCAAGCGCAATTACAGGCAAAAAACCGTCGCTTGCCATACCTGAAACAATATTACGGGGGTTGAACTGCTTTTTGAGGTTCGCAAACGAAAAGGTTGGATGTATATTTGCTTTTGGAATTTTTATGCCGGACATTTAATTGTTACTTCCACACTACTAAGATATCATGCTAAAAACCCGTCAAGCATTATTTTTGCCCCGAAATCTCCTAAAGTTAAGATTTTGTTACATGTTCTTTATTATTTATGAATTTATCAAGTTTCTCAGATGTATATGTTGAGAAAATCGGTAACAATGCATAATAAATAAACGCAAAAATTATAGTCGGGCGTAAAATATTTATGCCTTCGATATATTTTGGAAGTTTGGGATTATCAATATTTGCCTGCTTAAATTTTTCCATCAGACCGCCTGTTTGATTTTTTATCCTGCCGTCAATCCAGTAGCCTGCTAATATTGTAATTGCGGTATTTATAATGTTGTTATAATTAAGAACCCGTTTGCAGTTTTCTTTTATGCTGTTTGATTTATTAGTCTGCCAGATAGAAGCCGAAGTTAAAAGGACATCTGTTGTTGCAGTAATATGTTTGTAAATATCTTCATCTTCCATTTCATATTTTTGCGCAAGTTTCTGAATTTTTTTGTTGTTAATAAGTTTACTGATTCCGTTTGATAATTTCTCCCCGATATTCCCCGTAAAAGCAGGCTCTTTGGTTTCCTGCGATACAAAATCCTTGGACAAATTGAAAAATTTTGATGCTTCGTTTTTATAAGGGAATTTGTCAGTCGCTTTTTTAAGGTCATCTAAAGGATTATAATGAAATACTTTATTCATAACAACAGGGATAAGCGCAATGGTCAACATTGATTTTGGAATAGCGGTCAAAAGCCCCGTACTTAGTTTTATAATTTGTGTTATAAATTTGTAACTTCTTGTTTGCGGATTGAAATTTTTAAGGGTTGCTTCTGTCAAATACTTGCTTGAATTTTTGTCAATTCTGCTTACCGCATTTTCAATGGGCAGTGCAATGGCTTCGACTATGGCAAATTTTACCAGTCCTGAAGTTATTGAATTTGCCATCGCATAAAATTTATTTTCTTTTTTTACATCGGGAGTATTGTAAATCGAAAAAGTCCGAACCCCCAAAGACATCAGCAAAGATGCACCGGCAGCGAATGATGTCCCGTGTTCGGAGATTTTTTCAAGTCCTTTCAGAACTGCTTTATTTGTGAGTAAATTATTTGCTATACGATTAACTTGCATTGTTATGTTACAATTAAACCATGAACATTTTAGAATTTGCCAAAGGAGAGTTAAGCGGTTGGGGGAAGTATGAACGAATAATTTTTCCGCTTGAAATTTTACTTATTACCCTGATTGCAATTTACATGAAAGATAATACCGTTGCGCTGATTAGCGCAATTTGCGGTATTTGCGCAACAATTACGGCCGGCAAAGGCAAAATTTCATGCTATATATTCGGAATGGTTTCTAATATTTGTTATTCATATATCTCATTCAAAAACGGTTTTTGGGGAAATTTGTGTCTGAATATGCTCTATTATTTTCCGATGCAGTTTGTGGGAATTTCACAATGGAAAAAGCACATGAATCACGATAAACAGGAGGTTTATAAAACTTCGTTGTCACCAAAAGAACGAATAATATATTTCAGCGGTGCATTTGTTATATCTTTATTCGGATATTTTTTGTTAAAATATTTCGGAGATTCAAACCCTGCAATTGATTCTGTGACAACGGTTTTATCCGTAATCGCTTTTATTTTGACGGTAAAAAGATGCGCCGAACAATGGCATTTATGGTCAGTTGTCAACGCTTTGTGCGTAATTATGTGGATAGGTGCATATTTAAACGGCTCACATTGTTTTGCGACAATTTTGATGTGGGCAACTTATTTTGTCTTGGGCTTGTATTTTCTGCATAACTGGAACAAAGAAATTAAAAACAATGATAATTTCATATAACACAGTTTGTGTAAAAATTTGCTACACTACATAAAATATACGATTTTTGTTAAGTTATATTAAATTATCAAAGATTTTAATGCTATAATAATGACAAAGTTAAATTCGCTATTAAAATACGGATAGAAAGGCAAGTAGTATGGCAGGTTTAGTAAATTTATTATCAAATGTATTACACTCCCCCCAAATCATCTCAACACCGATTGTCAGAGAGTCCTCTAATCCGTATGGCAATAATCCTTTTGTAAGTTACAACGGCGGAAATTTCTCAGGTCGTTATTATGCACAAAACCGACCGGTCAAAGGCGGATATTTTGCAGGTTACTACAATGGCAAACAAAATATTGTCGGCAGAAGATTATTTGTGGAAGTTTAATTAATCCCAGTTACAAAAATCATCCGAACAAAGAACTTTGTTCAAATCGGACATGGTTTCCGTTCTTGTCATTTCGTAAGTAACAGGAGTTATTGAAATTTTGTTATTCATTATCGCAGCAATATCTGTATTTGCATTTTGAGGTTCTTTAATAAGTTCTCCTGCCATCCAGTAATAAACCTTGCCACGGGGATCAACACGTTTTTCATAGTCATCGGTGAACATCTTGCGCCCGAGTTCAGTAATCGCTATTCCTGATATATCCTCCTTGTGCAATAAAGGAACATTAACATTTAAAATACTTTTCGGCGGGAATTTATACTCATGCAGTTTGTCTAACAGCGAAGAAACAAATGATGCGGTGAAATTGAAATCATCGTATTCCATCTGCATTGAAGCAAGAGAAACCGCAATAGACGGAACCCCGAGCATTGCACCTTCCATTGCGCAACTGACCGTTCCCGAATATAAAATATCAGCACCCAAATTCGGACCGTGATTTATGCCTGAAATAACGATATCAGGCTGTTCTTCTTCAGATAAAATAGCATTGATAGCAATTTTTACACAATCCCCCGGAGTTCCTGTTACTGCCCAGGCTTTTTTTGCCCCGATACTATTATTTTCAATTTCCTCAACACGCAGAGGGGTGTGCAAAGTCAGCGAATGACCGGCTGCTGAACGTTCTCTGTCAGGTGCGACAACATATACGTTATGTTTTTTTGACAGTTCTTCCGTTAAAACCCGTATGCCGTTAGCACCTATTCCGTCATCGTTTGATATTAAGATATTCATATTTACTCCTAAATTCAATAATATTATTTACTACATTATAGTAGCAAAATTCATCCGTTTCGTCATGTTAAGAATTATTAATGAGTATATACAAAATATGGCAATTTTCGATAACAAAAATACTTTATATACATGTAAACACGAGGATGCTTAAATAGAGGACTTAAAAACCGAACTTTAAGCACACACTTCACACTTCACTATTACGAGGAATGAAACCAAGTTTACATTCCAAAGGGTCTAATTATTAGACTCTTTTTTTTGCTTTAATCATTTTCGTGCGGAACATCAACCTTGTGTTCAATTACCGCAGATTTCTGATTTGCTTTCATTTTTCCTGCTATTAAATGTCCCGTCAAAACAAGACCGCCTGCAACGAGAGCAAGCAATTTACCTGATTTTCCTGCTGTTTTTAGCGGAAATTTGAAAATATCAAGAATTTTTGCTTCATTTTTAACAGCTTTTACAGTTCCTCTTGTTACTGCTGCGACCGCAAGAACTCCCGCACCGATTAATGCGCCCTGCCACAAACCTCTTGCGGCTGCTACACCCATTGTGCCTGCCACCGTAAAGAATTTCCATACATCTGCAGTGGCTTCTTTACCTTTCATCCATAAAGATGTTTTCGGCGCATTCGGATCTAATTTATTTTTATATTTTGCGAAAGTTTCGGCACTTTCTCTGCTTGGTTCAATAATTGTCACAGGCTTATCTTTCAAACCGGTTTCAAGAACGGTGCCGTCATTTTTTAGCATGTATTCAAGTCCGTCTTTTACATGTTTTTGACGGATTATAATTATATCATTTTCAGGCAGATATTCTTTTTCCCATTTACGGCTTTTCAATCTTTCCGCAAATATTCCTGCCTTTTCATCAAGTTCGGCATCTGTTAATTCTTTTTCAAATTTATCAGCATTAGCTTTTTCAACCGAAGCCGGTTTTTCTTGAACGAACG
>Ga0256405_10007919_pt1 | contig 15581 bp, 14 predicted proteins | sample RumenRJG_02DNA_FD_189096 | JGI IMG/M metagenome (GOLD analysis project Ga0256405, IMG submission 189096) | Bovine rumen microbial communities from Lethbridge, Alberta, Canada - RJG_02 | ecosystem: Host-associated > Mammals > Digestive system > Stomach > Rumen | place: Canada: Alberta... | reverse complement strand
GTCCGAGTTCTCTAAAGGCGTAAGGTTTGTTGTAAGTCCGGACAGTAAAAATGCATGTACTTTTGATGAACTTTTAAATAAGGTCAAAGAGTGTTTCGGTGAAGACAAGGTATCGGCAGGAACAGCGCAAAACAAATATGCGCCTGAGTTAAAATATAACACAATAATTATTTTAGACTAATATAATGTATATTGATGACAAAATAGTGTCAAGGGCACTTAATGAAGCTATAGAAAATATTTTAAGAGAAGACAGGACGGAAAATGCCGACGGTACCGTTGAAGTCGATAATTTTTCCGCTATCAAAGGTCTTATGAGATTTGAAAATCCGGGAGACAGTCTTTATTTCATCCAAATAAAAAAACGCGACAAGGATAATCCGGGACAGCACTCAATGTATCAAGCTGCAATGCATCTGAAAGAATATTTCATAAAATCACCTGAAGAATTCCAACGTGCAGAAAGTGAAATAAAGGAGATATGCAGAAAAGAAACGGCACGGGCTTATATTTGGCTTAATCCGCGTTCGGAGGCTGTTGTAAACCAATATGCCGAAAGGAATATGGCCATGTGGAGAAGGCATCCTTCACTCGGAAGAAAGTATGGATGGAAATCAAAAGTATTGGCCGCTGCGAAGAGTATTGATATGGACGAAAGACCTTTATGTTTCATAGATGTCGATTCTGACGATCAGAAAGATATTGATGCCGTTGTTGATATTGTTAAAAGAGCGGGTATTAAACCTCTTTATAGTTATAGAAGTTTAAACAATGGATTACACATGATACTTCCGAATAAAGAGGACGCCAAAAAGTTGGATTTTTCATCTGTGAACGGAGACTTGAGCGGCATGGGCAGAAAAGTACAAATGAACGCAAAGGTTGGCATCGAAATAGACAAGCCCGTACTGTTATATGCCTGCTTGAAACCACAGGGATATGGAAAACAGCAGGCGAGATTTGCGAAATGGACGAAGAGATAAACTACCGAAAATAGGAAAGTTGTTGGGCACAATCTTATTTAATTTTTGTATATTTGCTTTATGAAACAAGTGATAAAATTAACAGAATCTGACTTGCATAGGATTGTGAAAGAGTCCGTGAATAAGATACTATGCGAAAGAGATTTATTTGAATCTCAACAATCAGATTTAGGCAAATTCATTCAAGAATTAGATGGTATTTTTGATGTAAAACTACATAATTACAATCCAAGAGAAAAAGGGCGGTGTTTGGCTTACATAACCACTGATACATTTGATAAGAATAATAATGATTTTAAATCATTAATGAATAAGTACCAAGTGTTCATATCTGGTGTTGATGAGTTTGATGCACCTGATGGAACAATACAAGTGAATTTTGAATCCAAATATCCTGAAGATGTAACTAAATATATATATAAAAGTTCAAGAGTGTTGTATCATCTAACAAGACAAAGTCGCATTAAACAAATTGAAAAAGAAGGTGTAAAACCTATTGCTGCAAGTGAGTTTAAGCGAATTTGGTACCCAGAACGCATATATCTTTTGACAGACAGATGCACGATACAAGATATTAAGACATATGCAAGGCAATTAGGTACATCTTATATTGTTATATGTGATATTGGGAAAATGGGGTATGATTATAATTTTTACAAAGACCCACAAAGCCTTGAGAATTTTTCAGTTTTTACCGACAAACCTATACCAAGAGAATGTATAGAGATTAAAAAAATAAAGGATTTTTTAAACTATGGGGTATAATTCTATATAATTATTACTGCTATGTCATTGTCAAAAACATGGAAGAATTTTTAAGGCAGCACCTTTTTGTTGAATATTACTTTAACGGCGGACTTATCACAGAGGGGAGAGATTTCCTGTTCGAGGAATTCGGTATCTTCAAAGGTTGTTTTGAATTGGCAAAAGAAATATACTCAAAAATAGTTGGCAGAGATTCTGATGATGATATTTTAATAAAAAGTGATTTAAATTGGCTTGATAATATTGTTATAGAGATAGATGAAAAAAGTGATGACTTCGGATATTTCTCAAATAGAACAATTCTAAATACCAACGGAAGTTTTTATAAGATAATTATAAGCGTACCAAAAGTCACAAATTATAATTTTATTGGTTCAATAATGCACGAACTGCTTCATGCATATCAGGATTATAATCTTAGGAAAAAGAACACATCTTTGTTGAGTAAAAACATCAATTCAAAATATTTTGATAATTACAGACTTGGCTCTGATGAAAATGATAAGGTGTCATATATTGTTTCTAAACTTTTATATTATCTTAATTTCTATGAGAAAAACGCTTATATAGCATCACTAACAGGTTTGTTGTACGGAACCGACAAAGAATTCAACACAGTAAATGATGTATTTAATTTCGTAAAGTCTACGAATATATACAAAAACTATCAGATACTTAATAGTTTTGTCGAACAAATTGAATGGGTACGAAACAGCGGTAATGAAGATTTGAAAAAGAAGATATCCCAAGAAGTTTCTAAAAGAAGCAATTTGAATTTTAAAAACTTTGGGCAATTAGTATCATTCTTCAGAAATAAAATCAACCAAATAACACTAAAGATTAACAAGGAAATACCTAAAATAATACATAAGTATTTTTCTCTTCCGGAAACAATGATACCGTCAAGCGATAAAATATTAAAAGACATTAAACTAAAATAAGCAGTGAATTAATCCACTGCTTATTCTTTATTTATTCACCGTAAACTCTTTAATTGTGAAATTTGGTATATTTTTTCCGACCATAATAGTTATTAAGCATCCTTCTTTTCAGCCCTAAACTCATGATATTGCTATGTCGTAATTTTAAAGTATTTATTTTACGTTGGGTTGGTTTCTGTTCCCGTTGCCGTCGGTGTTGGTGTTACGCTGATATCGCCATAGTCGCCGCATACGCCAAATCCATTTACGATAGAAACCTCATACGTGTGGTTTGCTATAAATGAAGGCGTCCCACCGACCCAATTGATGGTTTGGTTGGTATTGTTTTTACGGTAATTTATGGTTGGTGCTCCGGTGAAATTTGTTTTAAACCTAAAAATAAATTCATTTACAATGTTGCTCTGTTCTTTGTCGCCATCAAGGTTTATGGTTGTACCTTCTTCAGCATTGTATTGGCCTGTCGTTAAGTCATAGTATTTATTTGGATTTAAAGTAACTACTGACGGTTGTCCTGAAGGGATTGAGGAGCCGGAATACTCCATTTTTCCAACATGATAATCAGTACCACCGATATTTAATTTTTCTAAAACTCCCATGGTTTATATCGTTTTATTAAAAAGTAAAAATTTATTATCATTTTTAAACATAAAATTTGAAAGAATTTAACCTGTTCATCCAACCTTTAAGGAATACTTTTTGGCTTGGATTTCTCTTCACTATATCTTCGTAGTGCTTTTTGCGCCTGTTCCATAGTTTATAGAAAAGTTCTGCTTGGTTCGGATAATTGTTAATGGCTGCAATAGTCTTGGGACCGACTACGCCGTCAGCCGTTACGCCCAACACTTGCTGAGGGTATTTAATACCCCACGTCCCTGAATTGAAAGTCCAATCAACGAGAAGGTTTGCTATACTTTGCGTTTTAATTTCGTCGGCTTTCCAACGGTCCCAATATCCCTTTTTAAAGACATGATTCCATTGTTCATCCGTAATATGTTTGAGGTCGTTAACGGTTTTTGCTTTTCCGAAATATTTCCTAAACGTTGACAGTGTGACACCTTTATTGGTTGCGCCTCCCGGATCGTTTGGGTGATTAACAAACCCGCCTTCCCATTTAAGTATAATAGGTTTTAATATTTTAAAATCTGCCATAATTTTTCTAATTTAGAATGTAAAGTCATCATTTTCGTTGTTATTTCCGAATACGGAACTATAGAAGAATTCAGGCTTTGCGTTTTCTTTGTTTTTCCAATATTTTGATATCTCCGAAATCTCTGCCTTTGGTGTAAGATCTTCCACATATTCGTTCCAAAGAGGTGATGTAAAATCATTTTTAAACATCTCAGAATTTGAGCCGCTGCTATCTAATTTTCTGCTCCTTATGGCGTTCAAGACATCTTTTGGTATGATTTGTGTTCCTTTCGCTATTTTTACGCATAAAAAATATAAATCTTTGACATCTTTGTATTTCTCGTCAAAAAACAGATAATTCCAAATAACAGGGTTTTGGTATATGACTAAAATGCATTGGTAGAAAGATGTACTCTTTCCGACAACATCTTCAATTTTCTTTTTATTTTCGGGGCTATATCCATCTAAGTTTATATTATTTGAATGCATGTAGTTTGGGTCAACATACCATATGTGCTTGTCAAGTAATTCCCCGCTTTTATGTTTGTGCGTTATTTTTTCTATTGTATTTTCCAATAGTAATTTTATTTTGCCCATGAATCCGTCAAGTGCTGAGAAGAATTTGTATTTGTCTTCTTCAGAAGACGTCTTTGAAAACGCATTATTAAACATTTCTTCCAACGCATCATTTTTATAATCAATCGAATTAAGTTTATTGATATAAAACTGAAGTGTTTTACCAACGCTTGTACTTTTTGTCAAAGGCATACCTGTTTCAGAATATTGCTGATTCGGGTAATACCCTCTTGTATGCTGCGTGTATCCCGGTCGGTGTATAAAACTATCGTCATACGTTTTAAAGTAAAACCTGTCGGTCGGTTTTAGCGGCTTGTCCTCTACAATGAAAAGTCTTTTAAAACTGTCTTCGCTTAATATTATAGTTTTCATTTATTTTTTCGCACTTAACTTCTATTTATATATATCTAAAAAATAAATATTATCCACTGATTAGATTTGGTCGATAAGTATTAATAATTTTTAAAATTATGTTAGAATACAATTACGAAGGCTACGGATTTGACACGGTAGAACAATTTGTACCTCTTGAGGTTCAGTGTGGGTTTGGCTACAAATATGACAAGAAAAAGGATATCAAACATTCTGAGGTCGAATCTTTCTTTGGCGAAGTTTATAGTAAAGAAGCCGAGCTGACGGTTAAAACCCCGTGTTGCTGCAACAAGCCCGAAATAGAACTCATCGAGCAGGGTGAACCTATAAACAGCGAAAGGACTGAGAATTGATGAGAAAAATTATTATAAACGAGCATCATCTGAATCTTTTGAAGGAATACTATTTTCCTGATTGGTTCAAGAATATCAGCGCGGGGCAAAAAATAAAATTGTTCCACGGTACTTCGTGTGATGCTCTTTATGATATATTCCTTTCCGGCGTTATAAGTGCTTCTAAGGGGAGAAGGCACGGTGAGACAAGCGGTGTTAATTGGTTTTCTACAAATTATCAGGATAACTTTTCACGTGGGGCTGTTTTTTCTATAGAGGTTCCTTATGAAGATTTTGAGAATAGAAAATTCCACTTTATGAATAATTCGGAGGTTATTTCTGAAGATAAAGATATAGACATTTCACAATATAATCTAATGATAGAAAAAATCGGACCATTCTCTATTGAGGGCTTAAAACGTTTATCTGAAAGATGTGCCGATATTTTTGATTTTATTAAAAGGGTTAACCGATTACTTCCATATTATGATTTATGCGCGGTTGATGATCCCATAGCCGTCCAAATCATAAGGCAGGTTTATGGTGAGGATGTCTTGAAATCTGAAGGGATTATAGAAAAAACCATAAAGAATGGAAAGAATTTGTCAGAGGCCAGAATGGATGGTTTTAGGTTGGACGCATTAAGAAACATACCATTTGAACAACGTGTTGAGTATTGTAATAAGATGTTAGGTGACCCGATAGGTGACGGTTCTTCACGTGTAGTATATCAATTGGACGACGGTAGTGTTTTAAAACTCGCAAAGAATGAAAAAGGCGTTGCCCAAAATAAATTGGAAATAGAATATAGCAAGGAGAATTATTCTAAAAACTTAGATTTATTTCCGAATGTTTTAAACGGGACTGATGAAAATAAATTCTTATGGGTTGTCTCTGAATATGTTTTGCCCGCAAAAGAACAAGATTTTGGGAAAGTGTGCGGTTTTCCTTGGGAAATGGTTAAAAGTTTTATTGCTTGGTGTGGAAATATAAGGAAAGACGTACACGGTGGCGCTTGCAGTGATGAAGATGCCGAATACATGCTTGACGAGGATAGTGGCCGTGAGGGTTTTTTAATTAACCTGATGGATTTTATAAACTCATTTAACGCATCCGCCGCTGATTTGCTAAGGATAGAAAATTGGGGTATGTGTATGCGAAACGGAAAGCCTAAAATGGTCATATTGGATAGTGGGCTGAATGAAAATGTGTGGATAAAAAATTACATGATGGACAGACTTAAGACGGAATCCAAAAAGAGTACAAAAAACGATGTCAACCCTTCTGTTGACGATGAATACATGATAGCATCCGAAGGTGGGGCGAATGATTATTTTCATGTTGTAAATGAAAACATAGAAAATGAAGTCGAAGCATCTGAAGTAGATATGTCCTCATTTAAGAAAAATAAGACTTTGGCTCCAAAAATATGGGACGGAAACAAACTAAATTCAAAAGTAAGACTTAAATTGTTGGATATCGCCGATTCTTTTTGGGAAACTGTGGATATAAATTGGGTTGAACCCAAAGGAATGATGTTGGTCGGCTCGATATGTAATTATAATTGGTCAAAATTTTCTGATATAGATCTTCATATAGTCGTAGATTTTAACGAAATAAGCGAAAATAAAGATTTTGTTCAAGATTACTTCAACGCTAAGAAAAACGAATGGAACAACCTGCATGACAATTTAACAATGTATGGTTTCCCCGTTGAATTGTATGTTGAGGATATTGATGCGGACACTTCTTCCGGTGGAAAATATGACCTCGAAAAAAATACGTGGATAAAGAAACCGAATATGGACGGCATAAAGCAGATTGGCCTTGAAAAGTATGAAATAAAGGAGTTGTCAGCCAAATATATGACAAAAATAGATGACCTGTGTGACATGTCGGACACGGAAGACGAGTATGTTTTAAGGAAAACGGGAGAAAAGGCTTCTAAATTATGGAAGAAAATAAAGGCTATGCGAAAATATGGCGTAGACAGAGGCGGAGAAAGCGACCAATTTAACATAATGTATAAGGTTTTGCGTAGAACCGGTTACTTGGACAAATTGTTCGACCTTAAAAGCGAACTGTTTGATAAACTTCATTCTATTGTTGAACAATGCGGAATATCTCCGGAGTCATTCAAACAAATAGTCCTTACTGAAGAAGTAGTTGCAGATGGAAATGCCGCACATAATGTTTATGACAAGAGATGGAAACAGGAAAGAGAAATACTGAAAAATTTTATAATAAACAACGGAAAACTGCAAACAAGTAAGGAGAACGGCAAAAAATATATGACATATTTTGATTCGATGATATCCAATTACGTTGGCGTTAACTATTGCCTTTGTGTCCAATACGATCCAATGACGCTTGATGTTGGAAACACTGTTTATATAAGGGCTTGCGACAAATTCACGGACAGAATGTTTACTGCACAAAACGATACAAGCGGATATGATAATGTTTCCGGTACGAAAGATGATATTGGTTGAAAATCAAAACTATTTTATTTTTTTGTAAAAAACAATATATTTATTATAAATACTTAATTATAAAATCAAATTTGTACAAATGATGAATAATAAAGAAAAAAACTCTGTTCTGGAGCACATGAAGCACCTCATGAACTATGGTATCAATGAGGCTAAAACTCCCGAATACAATACTGTAGAGTATGATAAGATCGGCGCTGATAACAAGCGCTATGGAATTGTACGTGAGGGTACAAAATATTATATTAAAGTTGCCGAGCCAAATGCTGCCGTTATTGCCGAGAATTTTAATTATATCGGCGGCTTTAGGAACCGTAAGGCAAATGAATATAATAGTTTTGCAAATGCACAGAAGAATTTTGACCTCAAGATGATGTCCATCCAAGAGGCTGTTGGCGTAGAATCCGCAAAGAAGGTTATCGCCGAATCTTGGAACAGCAACATTAACAATGAGTATACTACCGAAGCCGGAGAAAAAATGATGCAGGAGATTGCCCGTCAACGTCAGATAATGGAAAACGTTAATGCTATCTATGCTAAGAAACCGGTTGTGATGGAAAAGGTTTCCGAATGCGGTACCCCATTCTGTGAAGACCCTGACAAGGAATACAAAGAAACTACAAAGGATAATATAAAAGGCGGCCCTGCGACTACCGGCAACGCAAAAAAGGCAAATAAGGGCTATAAGGAAGCCTCATTAAAGAATACTGAAATCAAAGAATCTGCCGAAACCCTTGCGTGGAACCGTGAAAAGCCTGATTATATGGATACAACACATGGTACTGAGGTTGGCGATTCTACTCCTTTCGACGCTGAAGAAGGCCGTCAGATAGACAATAATAAGCAGGTTACTAAAACGGGTGAACTTGAAAACGGTACAGTTGCAGAATGCAAATGTGGTAAAAAGGATTGCCCCGAATGTGGTAAAAAAGAATTGAAGGAATCTGATGCAATGATTGATAACGATGATGATCAGAATAAGCCTGAAGTTGGTACTAACGAACGTGGTGATGACACTCCTTTCGACGCTGAAGAAGGCCGTCAGATAGATGAGGCTATCGAAGATATCGAAACCACCGAAGACGTTGAAGATGCTGATGCCGATGACGAAGACGGTGTTCCATTCCCTGAAGTTGAGGATGAAGTTGAGGATATTGATGACGAAGACGAAGGTGCTGAAGATGAGGATGAAGATAGCGAAGTTGAATACGAACTTGAATCTGATGATGAGGATACAGAAATGCGTTTGCAATCTTTGGAAAATTTAGTAAGGGCTATTGCTGATAAATTAGATGTGTCCGAAGCCGACGAACCTTTGAACGATTATGAAGACGAACCACTTTATGATGACGATGATGAAACTGATGATGAAGATGATTTCTCCGTAGTTGAATCTGCCTCATTCCGTCGTTTGAGGAAACAAGGGAGAATCAATGAGGACAAGTTAGATGTGTTCGGTAAACATCCCGCCTATCAGAAGAAGGTTATGGAACTCCCGACTTCAAAGCACAATGAGAAAGAAGGTTATTACGACATGAATGACGACAGTGCTAAGAGCGAAGAACCTTATGGAAGGTCTATCGGAAAGGGCAAGCCGTTTGAAGTAAATCCTGAAACAATTGAGAATGCAATTGCTGAAAGTGTTATCAAGGTGTTAAAAAAAGGCAGGCGATAACTGAAAAGCACGTGTTGAGGCTGCCAAAACAGGAGCCTGTGCCAATGCCTGAAGAGCCTTTTGCAGATATGCCTGATAATAGTGAATTAGGTATGGGTCAAATGGAACAGGTGCCCCAAGATATGGGAGATGGTAGCCAAAATGTACCGAACGGAGGTGAAGACCAAGAACTGTTAAATATTATCTCGTCTCTGGACGATGACAGTAAGAAAGCAGTTAAAAAATATGCCGAAAGTATGTCTGAAAAGTCTGAAGGGCAAAATCAAAATCAAGGTCAGCAGCCTCAGATGGAAAGTGTTAACAACGACGTTGATTCAATTGTAACGGAAATAACGAGTTCGTTGTTTGATGACGGAAAACCGACTTTTAAGCGCAGTGAAAGAAAGATAACAAACAAAGAAATAGGAAGAGATAATCCGTTTATAAGTCGAAGGTAAATAAAAAGCAGGGGTTAATCCTCTGCTTTTTTTGATGTTATTATGTATTTATAGTTATACAAATCAATTGTCATGAAAAAAATTTTCGAAAAAAAAGATTTAAGATTAAAAGAAGATTACAACGGGTCGTCTTCCACATATGTAACATCTGACAAGGCAGGTGCAAGTACGGCCAATATTGCTTCTGACGTAAATAAGGCCCATGCAAAGAATCCAAACGAAAAAGACTTTACGGTAAATTCAGGTGATTATAATGGGAACTCATCCGATGATAATTTAAACATACAAGTAAACGGTAATAACGCTGCTTCCATGCAACAGAATCTGAATAAACAAATGGCTAACCCTGTTGTCAAGAAGGCCGTGGAAAACGGAAAAGCCACAATAAATTATCATTTTGAAAGCGTGATGTTCACAAAGGGTGAATTAAATGAAATCTTCAAAAACTTATAAAATGCGAAAAAGGATAATCATAAAAGAATCAGCACTTGAGGCTCTGAAAAGAGTAGAAGAATATAAACTTCCTGATTTCTTGTATAAAGCCTTAAAGAACAAAAAAACTTCTTTAGGGGAAAATCCTGCGTTTCCTTCGGGAGGGTACTATGATTTTGACTACTGCCTTATAAAGGAAAGGTATAAACAAGTTAAGGATAATGTACTTAATATTCTAAATACTAATAACATTGATGTTGATGATCTCTCAAATCTTTTAAATAAACTATATTTTAAAGCTCGTGAAATAGAGAAGCCTTTGAAAACTTATCTTGAGAGACTGTGCGAGAATATTGTTAACAAATATCTTTGTATACCTCCTGAAACGGTGAATTTAGAATGCTCTTTAGTGGATGAAGTACAAAACAAATTTTCAATGCGTATTACGCCTGAAGAGACGAATGAAAATGAGTATGAGGATGCGAGTGATTTCGATTCGTTTAACTCTGAGATAATGAAAAGGCGCTTTATCGATTCTTTAATACAAGGTTTCTCATATAACCTGTGTGAACAATCCGTATTTGACGACAGTGATGTTCGTGAGAGTATAAATAAAGTTAGCCCTGAATTATTGGATATTTATAAAAAAATCATGGCTATTGATGATTATCTTATATTTGTTAAATCAGATAAGATAAGCGACGAGAACCCTATGCAGACATCATATGTCGAAGTAAGGCTTGGGCACGGAAAAAATAGGACGGACATTAAATCCGTTGGAGTTTTATTCCCTTACCTTTTAAAGGAAACGTTCAAGGGATTTTTTGAATTATTTTCTTCGCATGGATTACCAAAAGATAATAAAAGGGCTATGGCCGTAATAAAAAACGCTGATTTTATTAAAGCCGAGCCTTGGGATATTCGTTTTGGCAAAGCACTTGTTGACAAAATGAATCTTCCTGAAGAAAAAACCGACGTTCTCCCGTTCTTCTTCACATCTCTTTGCAAATTCGATACAAGTGAGTTTAACAGGATAATTAAGGAAATTTTACTTCAGACAAAAGAGGGCAAAAAATTTATAGAAGAAGAATATTCGGCCATATTAAATGATATTGAATATGGTAAGTTTAAAGAAACTATTCAGCAGAAGAATTTAGACCATTCTCTTATTGTTGACGGAATAATGACAGAAGAAGAGATAGACAACTACCAAATAGAAGAAGGAGACACGGATAAATATGAGAAACTAATAAACGCTGATGCGACTGAAATAGACTTCAGTGCGGATGAGATAGGCGTACCGTCGTTAGGTAAAGGTCCAAAACATCCGATATATCAACTAAACATTATTATTGGAGATGAAACATATACTTCTGAAGATGGTATAAATATGATGGCCGAAGATGTTTCTGAGGGATTATATCAATTGCACATTTATATTGCACCAAATCTAAGGAGAAAGGGCTTGGCAGAAAAACTTTATTATGCGTTTCTTATAAAATGTTCCGACATAGTTAGTTTGTTTAAAAACAGGACAAGAACAGCACATAGTGAACTCGATCCCTCAAAAATGAATTCTATGGATGACGCTATACCCGGACTTTGGAATAAGTTGTCACAATTACCGGGCGTGACGGTTTCGGATTATAAAAATGACAACGGGGTTACTATAGGACAAATCGCGAGATATTTCGGTCAAAAATAGTGAATTATCGGTAAATAATCGCGCTAAATATATGGTTTTGGCGCGATTGTTATACTTATAATAATTTTTATTGTTCTAATAAAAAAGAAAGGAATTATATGGATTATAACGAAATGATGAAAGATTATGCCCTGTGCTACGGGGATAAATCAAGGATATTATTTATAGAAAAATATTTATACACCTTTAATGCTATGCGAGGAAAGAAAACCCCGTTTAAACTCTTCCCTCGTCAACGCGTGTTCCTTGAAACTTTAGCCAAAGTAAAAAATATTGTTTCTATTAAACCGAGGCAGTGTGGTATAACGACGTTAACTTCAGCATGGGCTTGTGGCCAATGCACATTTGCCGATGCGGATTCACCGGAAACAATATTGTGCATAGGTAATAAACTTGACTTGGCCCAACAACTTATAACAAAAATACGCGATTTTTTAACACAAGTGCCCAGGTGGTATTGGGGGGATGATTATTATTCACCAGACCCAAGAGACAAAAAGAATCATATAAGTATTTTTGTAAAGGACTCTAAATCAGAATTAGAATTATTCAATGGATGTAAAGTCATAGCCCGTTCTTCAGGTGAGAACGCTGCACGTGGTATATCGGCGGTTTCTATCCTCATACTTGATGAGGCGGCATTTATTGAAAATGGAACTGCGGTTTATTCAACGGCTGCTGCAACAATGTCATCAAACCCGAACGCAAAAACGGTTATGGTTAGCACACCTAACGGAAAAGACCCGTTGTACTATGAGACATATAGATTGGCCTTGGCAAAAGAAAATAACTTCACCGCAGTACAATTCAGGTGGTATCAAGACCCAAGATACAACAAGCGGCTTAAATGGTATAAAAAGAATAAAAAGACCGGTGAAATTATGTATGATGCCGATGAGGTTATTGATAACGAGGGAAACATCAAATACAACGAAGAAAGGTGGGATAAACTTGTCCGTGACGGATGGACACCGACTTCCCCATGGTATGTTGAAATGTGCCAATCATTTAACAACGACAAAGTAAAAATAGCACAGGAACTTGATGTGTCGTTTGTTGGTTCTTCTGACAATGTAATTGATCCGGAATATATAGAGATGCAGGAAAAATATAACGTGAGGGAACCTCTTAAGGACATGTCAGATCCTATGGTTGAAGAAACTTGGTTTTGGAAGGCGCCGATAAAAGGACATAGATATATTTGCTCATGTGACCCTTCAAGAGGAAGTTCCGACGATAATACCGCAATTGAGATAATAGACATGGACGGAACCGATGAAAATGGGCTTCCGATAGTAGAACAAGTCATGCAGTATTATGGCAGAAAGTTAGGTGATGACGTCGGAGAAATGTTATATCAATATGCCACGTTATATAATAACGCATACGTTGTAATAGACTGTACAAATGGCCTTGGTGATGTTCCTTTGTTCGTACTGATAAACAAGGGATATAAAAACCTGTATTACGATGATAAAGACTTGAAAAAATATAGTATTCAAGACCCGTCAAGACCTTACATAGAGCCGAGTTCAGATTTATTACCGGGATTCCATATGCAGGGTAATAGATATCCGGTACTCTCAAATTTTGCAAATATGGTTAGAAATAACGAGTTTAAGATAAGATCTGTAAGGACTATAAATGAACTCGACACGTGGATTTTCAAGGGAGAAGCGAAAAGAATGGACCATATGGATGGAAGTCATGATGACTCAATAACATGCTTGGCAATGGCATTGTTTGTCATGGTTTACCATATAAGAAAAAAGAAGCAAGCAAAGAAATGGATTCTGCTATACTCAAGGCTTATTTTATGGGCGGAGGTGTAAATAGGAAAACAAGTTATGACAACGAACACAAGACAATGGACCCAAAAAACGGCCTGCCGTTCTATAAAACGAACGGTTATGTGTCAAACGAAGGGCTTTCAGGTAATTATATGTGGCTATTTGGCAAATAATAGATTATAATTGTCTTGAAAAGAAATTGTTTTTCACTATCTTTTAAATAGCAGGTTGGGCATATGACAATTATATACTTTTTGACCCTATGAACTATTTATAGTAAGCGTGACCCACTCGATAGGTCTTAATACTACGGCATTCAGCAGGTTTGACTGAAAAATAGTGTCCATAGGCATGAGGGTAGTTCACAATAAGAGCGATACGATTATGGCAAAAAAGAATAATACAATATTTCAAAATTTAAACAGTGCTATTTCCGGTGATTGGGGCAAGCCTATCCAACACACAAATACATATGACATGTCGGGAAATAACAATGTTATATACCGTACAACGGACAAAAATGATTATGAAACCAAAAAGTTGGAATTACAACAAGATAATTGGCTTCAGAACAGGTGGCTTAAGGCCAACCTTGATTTGTCCATGTCTGAATACAACGGACTTAACAATGTAAAGATGATGTACAGGGATGCTGACCTTATGGACAACTACCCTGAGATAGGCGCAGTGCTTGATACGGTAGCTGAAGAGTCTTCAATAGCAAGTTCTAAGAACAACATGATAGTGAATGTATTTTCTAAATCAGATAGAATTAAAAGCGTTATTGAGGATTTGCTTGTAAATAGGCTGAACCTAAACGTTACCGCTGTTATGGTTATTAGGGCGCTTTGTAAATACGGTAATCAGTTTATGCTGCTTGACGTAGACAGGAAATCAGGTGTAAAAGGGTGGAGACAATTACCTGTTTATGATGTCGATAGAATAGAAAATGGCATCACAAACCCTTATGGTAGCGGTAAAAGTGCTTTAATTTCACAAAATTCAGATGAAAGCAAATTGTTCAAAACGGAATTCGTGTGGAATGGCGGGACGAATAACCAAATACCATTTAAAGATTGGCAAATAGCACATTTCAGGTTATTAACCAATTCACTGTTTTTGCCATATGGAATCAGTTTCTTAAATTCTTCAAGAAGACATTGGCGCCTTCTTTCCATCATGGAAGATATGATGCTTCTTTATAGAATGGAACGTTCGATAGAAAGACGTGTTTATAAAGTGTTTGTCGGAAATATAGACCCACAAGACGTCGGCGCTTACATGGACGAGATAGCAAATAGATTTAAGAGAACACCCATCGTCGATCCAATGACGGGCCAAATAGACCTTAGAAAGAATTTTAGCGCACAAGACACTGATATTTTCATACCTGTTAGGAATGAAAACGCACCGACACCAATAGACACACTGTCAGCAGCACAGAATCTTACTGCAATCGATGATATAAAATTTGTCCAAAATAAATTGTTCACAGGGTTAAGAGTGCCGAAATCATTTGTTAATTATGAAGAAGCACAAGGTGATGGAAAGAATTTGGCATTGTTGGATGTTAGGTTTACGAGGACAATAAACAGAATACAGCAGGCTTTCCTCATGGAACTTACAAAGGTCGTTTCGATACATTTGTATTTACTCGGATTCGAGGATGACTTGACAAACTTCTCGTTAACCATGAACAACCCTTCGACACAAGCCGAACAACTTGAGGTTGACACCCTGCAAAAGAAAATAGCCGCTGCGCGTGATGCTGTTTCTGACCCTGGAAATGGAATACCAATTATGTCTCAGATGCGTGCCCTTCGTGAGATAATGAAGTGGTCTGACAAAGACATAAAGGAAAACTTGGAAGAAATAAGGCTTGAAAAGGGTCTTGCCGCAGAACTTGACAAAACGGCACAAATCATAAAGCGCACGGGTATGTTTGACACAGTT
>Ga0256405_10007918_pt1 | contig 15582 bp, 13 predicted proteins | sample RumenRJG_02DNA_FD_189096 | JGI IMG/M metagenome (GOLD analysis project Ga0256405, IMG submission 189096) | Bovine rumen microbial communities from Lethbridge, Alberta, Canada - RJG_02 | ecosystem: Host-associated > Mammals > Digestive system > Stomach > Rumen | place: Canada: Alberta... | reverse complement strand
TATCGACAAGTATTCCACGGCAGGGCTCGTCACCAGGATGACCACCGACGTCAGCAATATCCAGAATGCCTTCCAGATGCTCCTCCGGACCAGTTTCAGGGCCCCTCTGAACATGCTTTTCAGCCTGTTCATGTGCTTCTTCATCAACGGAAGGCTCAGCGTGGTATTCCTGATTGCCATGCTCGTCCTGAGCACATTCCTGTACCTGCTCATCCGCAGGGCGTCCAAGCTTTTCGTCCAGATATTCGAGAAGTATGACAGTCTCAACGGAGTGATCCAGGAGAACATCGATGCAATAAGGGTTGTCAAGGCATATGTCAGGGAAGACCATGAGATGAGCAAGTTCGACAAGGCAGCCCTTTCGCTCTATACGCTTAACGTAAAGGCGGAGAGCCTGATGGCGCTCAACCATCCGGTCATGAACCTGGTAGTGTACGGCTGCATAATCTCAATTTCGTGGTTCGGTGCCCATTATATTGTAGGAGGTACACTTACGACCGGTCAGCTAACGTCCCTCTTTACGTATATCATGACAGTGATGACATCATTGATGATGCTGTCCATGATCTTCGTCCAGTTGACTCAGAGTGCTGCCAGCGGCAAGAGGATCGCGGATGTCATCGACGAGGAGCCGGACATGAGCGATCCGGAGTCACCGCTGACCGAGGTAAAGGATGGGAGCATTGACTTCAGTGATGTTTATTTTGCCTATACCAAAGGTGGAGATAACGCCCTTATAGACATTGATCTCCACATAGATGCAGGTGAGACAATCGGGGTCATTGGAGGGACAGGCAGCGGAAAATCATCGCTGATATACCTGATATCCAGGCTATATGATGTCTCGGAAGGAAGCGTCAAGGTAGGTGGTGTCGATGTGCGTGAATATTCGATGGAAGCCCTTCGCAACCAGGTCGCGGTGGTGCTTCAGAAGAGCACCCTGTTCTCCGGTACGATCCTGGACAATCTCCGGTGGGGTAAGGAGGATGCTACCGTGGAGGAATGCATTGAGGCTTGCCGTCAGGCTTGCGCGGACGAATTCATCGAACGCATGCCAGACAAGTACGAAACGTTCATAGACCAGGGCGGCACCAACGTTTCCGGAGGCCAGCGGCAGAGGATATGCATAGCCAGGGCGCTGCTGAAGAAGCCTAAGGTACTGATACTTGACGATTCTACCTCTGCGGTCGATACGGCTACGGATGCAAGCATCCGGAAGGCTATTTCAGGCAGGATCGAGGGCTTGACGAAGGTCATCATCTCCCAGAGGATCCTGAGCATCCAGGATGCAGACCGCATCATTGTGATGGACAACGGCCGTGTGGCTGCTTTCGACACCCACGAGAACTTGCTGAATACCTGTGAGATATACAGGGACATCTACGAAATGCAGACCTCGGGCGCCGAGGCGGACTTTGACGATAAGGAGGGACGGCGATGAACGCACAGAAAGCATTCGCCCCGGGGGGCGGTACGAACAAGGCCAGGGGGATGAGGGAGCCATCCCATCTGTCAAGGGAGGAACTCAAGAAAAGTCTCGGGAAAGGCTCCACCGTATGGAGGCTGTTCGGATTCATATTCAAGAACTATAAGTACAGGTTCCTGATAGTGCTGGGCTGCATCGTGGTTTCAGCTCTGACGACCCTTGCTTCCTCGCTCTTTACCAAAACGCTCATTGACAGCTACATAACTCCTATGCTTGGGCAGGCAATGCCTGATTTCTCTCCTCTCGCGGTCGCCCTGGTCAAGCTGGGTGCGGTCCTTCTGGTGGGAGTCGTGGCTTCCTATACATACAACGTGATAATGATCCATGTGGGGCAGGGTACCATGCTCAAGCTCCGTGAGGATCTGTTCGCGCATATGGAGGACCTGCCTCTGAGATATTTCGACTCACATTCCCACGGTGACGTGATGTCCGTGTACACAAATGACGTGGATACCCTCAGGCAGGTGATAGGGAATACGGTTCCGAACCTTTTCCAGTCGCTCATCACGCTTCTGTCCACTTTCATTTCGATGATCGTGCTGTCACTGCCCCTGACACTCGTATCCATTCTGATGGCGGTGCTGACGGTGCGCGTTACGACCAAGCTGGGCAAGATGTCGAAGGAATATTTCGTCCAGAGACAGAAGAATCTCGGCATCGTCAACGGGTTCATCGAGGAGATGGTTTCCGGGCAAAGGGTAGTCAAGGTATATTGCCACGAGAAAAAGGCAGTGGAGGAGTTCGCGGTAATCAACGAGAACCTCAGGAACAGCGTGTACAACGCCAACAAGATAGCCTCCGTCATCATGCCTATCAACGGTAACATCGGCAATCTCGGCTACGTGCTGACCGCCGTGGTAGGGGCCCTCATCGCACTGGGCGGCCTGACTGCCTGGTATCTCTGCGGACTCAACGGTTCGGTCCTCACGCTTGGTACCCTGGTGGCCTTCCTTACCCTCCAGAAGAACTTCACCAGACCTATCTCCAGCATATCCAACGAGATCAACTCGATTGCAATGGCTTCGGCAGGTACTGACCGTGTCTACGGACTGCTTGATGAGCCGGCAGAGATTGATAACGGAAATGTTACACTTGTAAACACATTTGTTTCGAACACTGGTAATCTTGAAGTTAGTGAGAAAAGGACGGGTTCCTGGGCGTGGATGAAGAAAGGTGGACAGGAACTCACTCCTTTGCAGGGATTGGTCTCCCTGACCGATGTGGATTTCAGTTATGTGCCCGAAAAACAGGTGCTTTTCGACATAACACTCACCGCTTACCCTGGCCAGAAGATTGCTTTCGTCGGTGGGACGGGAGCGGGCAAGACCACGATCACGAACCTCATCAACCGGTTTTATGAAATACAGGAAGGCACGATCACTTATGACGGCTTCGATGTCAGGGATATCGAGAAGGATTCCCTCAGGCGAAGCCTCGGGTTCGTGCTTCAGGAGACCAAGCTCTTCTCCGCTTCCGTCCTGGACAACATCCGATACGGACGGCTCGACGCTACCGACGAGGAGTGCCGCAAGGCTGCCAAGTTGGTTTATGCCGATTCGTTCATCAGGCGCCTGCCGAAGGGATACCATACGGTGCTTGCAGCGGACGGCGGGAACCTGTCGCAGGGGGAACGGCAGCTGCTTGCGATCGCGCGGGCTGCCGTGGCGAACCCTCCGGTCCTGATCCTCGACGAGGCGACTTCCTCGATTGATACCAGGACCGAGAAACTCATCCAGAAAGGCATGGACTCCCTGATGAAGGGAAGGACCACATTCGTGATAGCGCACCGCCTCTCGACCGTCCAGAACGCCAATTACATCATGGTGATGGACAACGGACGTATCATTGAACGCGGCCGTCACGATGAACTCCTTTCACTGAAGGGGAAGTACTATGAACTGTACACCGGAAACCAGATTACCCAATAAAAGTCAGAAGATATTTATGAAGAAATCAACCACAATCAGGCTGGCATTGTTGCTTGCAGGTGCTTTGCTGGCAGGTCATTCCCTCCCGGCGCAGCCGAAGCTCAATCCCGGGAATATCGACAAGGTCATGAAAGCGATGACCCTTGAAGAGAAGGTACGCCTTGTCGTGGGTGTGAACCACAGCTATGGCTCAACCACCACGGTTCCCGGAATAGCCGGAAGGACTGCTCCTATTGAAAGGCTCGGAATCCCGGCTACGGTCATGGCGGACGGCCCGATGGGCTTGCGCATAGAGCCGAAGAGGGAAGGGGATCCGAACAGCTATTATTGCACGGCTTTCCCGATCGGTACGGCAGTCGCTGCGACCTGGGATACGGAACTTATCTACTTGATGGGGCAGGTGCTCGGCCGTGAGGTCAAGGAGCATGGAGTGGACGTACTGCTCGGACCGGGCATGAACCTTCAGCGCAACCCATTGAACGGTAGGAATTTCGAGTATTATTCGGAGGATCCGGTCATAACCGGCAAGATAGCTTCGGCTTATGTCCGCGGGGTCCAGAGCCAGGGAGTCGGCACTTCGATAAAGCACTATGCCGCCAATAACCAGGAGACCCAGCGCATCATCAACGATACCCGGGTGAGCGCCAGGGCATTGAGGGAGATTTACCTGAAAGGCTTCGAGATCTGCGTCAAGGAATCCCAGCCATGGACGGTGATGTCATCCTATAACCGCCTTAACGGTCCTTGGACCCAGGAGGACAAAGGCTTGCTGACATCCATCCTCCGTGACGAATGGGGCTTCCGGAATGTCGTGGTCACGGACTGGACCGGGCTCAGGCATCCGGTTGTCCAGCTCGAAAGCGGCAACGACATCTTCCAGCCTGGAACCAGTGGTGAATATGAAGCATTGCTTGAGGCGGCAAAGTCAGGAGCATTGGATATTAAGGCGTTGGATAAGGCAGTAAAACGGGTGCTTGAACTTGTGGTGAAGACTCCGACGTTCAAGGGGAATGAGTATTCGGAGAAGGTTTCTCCTGAGGCTGCTCCAATGGTCCGCGGGGTCGGTGCCGACGGCTGCGTGTTGCTGAAGAACGACGGTGTGCTTCCGCTTGCAAAGCAGGAGGTCGCCCTCTTCGGTGTGGGTTCCTATGATACCCAGGGGGCAGGCTGGGGTGCAGGCAACGTGTTCTCCGAGCATATGGTCACAATCAAGGAAGGCCTTGAAGCCGCCGGCTTCGGAGTGGAAAGCCGCCTGGAAGACCTTTATTCCGACTATGTCAGGTTCGGACGCAAGAATATGGACTACAATCAGTGGATCCGGGTCCATGTGGGCAAAGCATTGGTTCCGGAGACCCCGCTGTCTGTCAAGTTCATCACATCCCTGGCCCAGTCGTCAGACATCGCCCTGATAACAATCTGCCGCAATTCCGGCGAATGCAAGGACCGCCTCCTGGACTACGACTTCAACCTGACCGCCGACGAGAAGGACATGATCGCGAATGTCTCCGACGCTTTCCACGGGAAAGGGAAGAAGGTGGTGGTAGTCTTGAATGTTTGCAATCCTGTCGAGGTCGCCTCCTGGAAAGACAAGGTGGATGCCATCCTCTGTGCGTGGCTTCCGGGCATGGAGGCAGGCCATTCCATAGCTGATGTCCTCACCGGCACGGTCAATCCTTCCGGACGTCTCCCGATGACCTTCCCGAATGATTATTTCGATCTTCCTTCGGCAAAGGATTTCCCTTATGACTATCACGGGAAACTTTCCAACAATGGCAGCCTGAAACCGGATTTCACCCGGGAACAGATCAGGAACGAGGACTACACCGTCTATTCTGAGGGTATATATGTCGGCTACCGGTATTTCACCACTGCTTCACGCGATGTGTGCTTCCCGTTCGGCTACGGGCTTAGCTACACCACGTTCGGCTATTCGGATGCCAAGGTCTCTCCAGTCCGGAGAGGAGGAAAGGAGGGCAATGCCTTCAGGGTCAGCGTCACTGTTACGAATACCGGTAAGGTGGCCGGAAAGGAAGTGGTAGGACTTTATGTATCAGCTCCTTCTGGAGTGATAGCTAAACCATCGGTTGAGCTTAAGGCCTTTGCGAAGACACGTCTGTTGCAGCCAGGGGAGAGCGATGTGGTGAACCTGGATTTCACAGCGTATTCACTTGCGTCGTTCAATGAGAAGGCTTCTGCCTGGCAGACTGACAAGGGAACCTACAAGTTGCATGTCGGAGCGGACTGCACCAATCCGGAAGCCGAGTTGGAACTGAACCTCAGGAAGGCATATTCCTGGAAAACCACAAGGTCCTGCCTGCCTGAGCAGCCTGTAGATGAACTGAAGCTTTAGGAATGTGATTTCACGTCGCCCCGGTCTATGACTATCCTGTAGCCGGCCGAGCGTACGAGTTTGGCGAGGCTGCCGTCCGTGACGGTGGCCTCTTCCTTTATGCTGGACTTGTTGTCGTAGATCGAGTAGTGCTTGCCGAATGCCGTAGGGGTGAGGTCCGGCATGATTACGTTGGCACCGGCCTTCAGTCCGAGGATCATTCCGTCGGGATCGACGGATCCCAGGGCCGTCGTCGCCGGGATCAAGGCGTACGGGAACATGATCCGCAGGATGGAAATCAGGTTCAGGGTCATTTGCAGTGAACCTTGCGGCTCATTCTCGAAAGGGGTACCCTTGGCAGGGATGAAAGGCCCGATCCCAATCATGTCAGGCTGGAGTTCCTGGACGAAGCGCAGGTCTTCGACGAGGTTGTCGAGGGCCTGGTACGGAGATCCGACCATGAAACCGGCACCGACCTGGAAACCGATCTTCTTCAGGTTCCTGAGGCATTGTTTCCTGTTCCCGAGGCTCATTGTCTCAGGGTGAAGCCTGCGGTAGTGGGCTTCGTCTGCGGTTTCGTGTCTTAACAGGTAACGGGAAGCTCCGGCTTCGAAATACTTCCTGTATGATTCTTCCGGCTTTTCTCCTATGGAAAGGGTGACTGCGCAGTCGGGATGGAAGTCCTTGATTCCTTTTATGATACGGCATATGCTCCCGTCGTCGAAAGAGGGGTCTTCTCCACCTTGGAGAACGATTGTCCTGAATCCTTGTCCGTACCCCTTGTCGGCTATAGCGATGATTTCTTCTTCGGACAGCCTGTATCTTCGGACCGGATTGTTTCCCGCGCGTATGCCGCAGTACCTGCAGTTGTTGCGGCAGTGGTTGGTGAATTCGATGAGCCCGCGGACATATACATCCGTGCCATACCTCTCTCTCCGCAGCTTGTCAGCAGCTGCACGCAGGGGAGAGGGGTCATCGAGGGTGATCAGCCTCTTGAGTTCCTTGTCGTCGGGAAAGATATTCATAGATAGCAAATATAGCCGTTTTCGTTATATTTGCATTGTAATACTTATTATGAATTATGAAAAAGCATTTCTTCACTACCATCATTGCACTTGCCCTGTTCTGTGTCAGTGCCTCCGCTCAGGTTTCTTTCGGCATCAAGGGTGGATTCAACCTTTCCAACATCAAGTTGAGCGAATCGGGATTGTCTATATCCCCTAAGGATCTTGCAGGCTTCCATATAGGAGTCATCGCCGACATTCCGCTGGTTTCCAACCTTTATCTTCAGCCGGGATTGTTTGCGAGCCGGAAAGGTTTCGAATACTCACTTAATGCATTATATAATGGCGGATATGTTTATCCTAGTGTAAATCAAGAAGTTAATGTCTCTGTCAGCTTAGCTGCCAAACCTCTTTACCTGGAATTGCCGCTTTTGCTTTCCTACAGGTTGCCGATAAATACCGGACTGTCGCTGGCTCTCGAAGCCGGACCATATGCAGCATACGGTATCGGAGGAGATGCTGTTTTCACGGCATCGTACGATGGTCAGGAAGTGTTGAATGAAAAACAGGATTTCTTCAAGGATTCCCAGATCAACAGATTCGACGTCGGTGCCCAGATAGGACTTGGCCTGTATGTCGGCCGGTTCTTGTTCAGCGCCGGATACCAGATCGGCCTTACAAACCTGGCTATGGAAGAAGTAGGCTCCGAGCTAGTGCTGGAGCCTGATTCTAAGGCGGTTAACCGTAACTTGATTATTTCCGCCGGAATACGTTTCTAGTTCCTACTGGTCGTCCGGCCGGTCCGTCCAATCTTGATGGATATCATATCCGTTCCGTCTGATGTCTTTGCCGGAACCGATATATTCGTTGTCCGCAGCTTCCTGCTTGATCCTGTCCGTCGTGAACTTGAAAAGCCAGATGCAGAATCCGATCAGGCAGATGGTGACAAGGAGCGAGAGGGCTTCGTTCAGTTCGCTGAAGAAGCAGAGGGAGTCATATGCTCCGTGAAGGAGTACAGGATAGAGCAGCATCTTGATCTGCGCGCCTTTATGGTCGCCTGTCCCGAAATGGTACTGGGAATAATAGTAGCCCATGCAGACGGCGAACGCGAAGTGTCCCGGGATGGCGAAGAGCGCCCTTGAAGTGGCTACGCCGGCCCAGTCTGCGCCGGCGCTGACCACATACATCACGTTCTCGAAAGCCGCGAAACCAAGACCTATGCAAGTCGCATATACGATACCGTCGTAGCTTTCGTCAAACTCCTCGTTATTGCGGAGCAGCAGCCAGAGCATCAGCAGCTTGGCGCACTCCTCCGGGATGGCGGCTCCGAAGAACGAAATCTTCACCGCTTCCAGCCAACTTTGAGGGTCGGTCGTGTAGAAACCCATATTCAGGAGCGGGCCAGAGATGAACGTCGAGATCAAAGCTGAAAGTCCTCCGTAGAAGAAACCCTTGATTATCATCCTGGTAGGCTCCGGTTGCGTATCCTTCCGGTAAACGTACCAGAGGAGCAGCAAGGCGGGCCCGATCGCTGCGAACAGAATCGTGAACATTTGCAATTACTTTGTCTTAAGATATTCGTCGATGGCCTTGGCAGCCTTCCTTCCGGCTCCCATCGCCAGGATTACGGTAGCTGCTCCGGTCACGGCATCACCTCCGGCGAAGATACCTTCGCGGGTGGTGCGGCCTTCGCCGTCAGCAGAGATACCGCCTCTGCGGGTGGCTTCGAGGCCGGATGTCGTATTGACGATAAGCGGGTTAGGGGCGGTTCCGAGCGCCATGATGACCGTTTCGGTAGGGATTTCGAATTCCGAGCCCGGTACCGGGACAGGGGAGCGGCGTCCGCTCTCGTCAGGCTCTCCAAGCTCCATGCGGATGCACTTGATAGCCCTTACCCAGCCTTTCTCGTCGCCCAGGATTTCGACAGGGTTGGTGAGCATGTTGAATTCGATGCCTTCCTCCTTCGCGTGATGGACTTCCTCCTTCCTGGCAGGAAGCTCCACTTCAGTCCTCCTGTAGATGATGGTGGTGTCCGCTCCAAGCCTCAGGGCGGTGCGGGCTGCATCCATAGCTACATTTCCACCGCCGACCACGCAGCATTTCCTGCCGGCGTGGATAGGAGTGAGGTAATCCTCGCGGAAAGCCTTCATCAGGTTGTTGCGCGTCAGGAATTCGTTTGCGGAGAACACTCCGTTGAGGTTCTCTCCCGGAATGCCCATGAACTTAGGCAGACCTGCTCCGGTACCTACGAACACGGCTTCGTATCCTTCTTCGTCTATGAGGCTGTCGATGGTTACGGTCCTGCCGATGATGACGTCGGTTTCAATCTTGACTCCGAGGGCCTTCACGGCCTCGATCTCGCGCTTGAGGACAGTGTCTTTAGGAAGCCTGAACTCAGGGATGCCGTATTCGAGGACGCCACCTGCCTTGTGGAGGGCTTCGAATATGGTGACGTCGTAGCCTGCCTTTGCAAGGTCGGAAGCGCACGCCAGTCCGGCAGGGCCGGAGCCGATGACGGCTACCTTCTTTCCGCCGCGGTTGTTTTTCCCGGCTGCCGGAGCAGGCTCGAATACGGCGGTATGGTCTGCCACGAAGCGCTCGAGCTTGCCTATGGCTACCGGCTCACCCTTGACTCCGAGTATGCAGCTGCCCTCGCATTGGCTTTCCTGCGGGCATACACGGCCGCAAACGGCAGGCAGCGAGGAATCCTCGGCGATGATCGCCGCAGCTCCGGCGATATCGCCTTCCTTGACTTTTGCTATGAATTCCGGGATCTTGATTTCCACGGGGCATGCAGCCACGCAGCGCGGGTTCTTGCAGTGCAGGCAACGCGTCGCTTCAGTTGTGGCCTCTTCGAGGTTGTAGCCGTAGCAGACCTCTTCGAAATTATGTGCACGTACCTTAGGGTCCTGTTCCCTGACCGGTACTCTTGGTATCCTTTCTGCCATTATATTCCCATTTTTGTCTTAGCCTCTGTTTCTTCGCTCTTGTACTGGCCCAGGCGGCGCATCGCCTCATCGAAATCCACGTCGTAGCCGTTGAATTCAGGGCCGTCGACACAGGCGAACCTGGTCTTGCCGGCCACGGTCACGCGGCATGCTCCGCACATTCCGGTTCCATCGACCATAAGCATGTTCAGGCTGACATCCTCGGGGATGCCGAGCTTCTTGCAGGTCAGGGTCGCGAACTTCATCATTATCATCGGGCCGATAGCGACAGCATGGGTATATTGCTTTCCGTCAGCGACCAGCTTCTCCAGGCAGGCTGTGCCTACTCCGTGGAATCCGGCGCTGCCGTCATCGGTGCAGAGATAGAGGTTGTCGCACGCGGAACCTATCTCGTCCGTGTAGATGAAAAGGTCTTTGTTGCGGGCTCCTATGATCACATCCACGGCGACTCCACGGTCATGGAGCCATTTGGCCTGAGGATAGACAGGAGCGGTGCCGACTCCGCCGGCAATGAATATGTATCTGCGGGATTTGAGTTCCTCTTCGCTCTCATGGACGAAGGCCGACGGGTTCCCGAGCGGGCCGACGACATCGTTGAAAAACTCACCTTCCTCCTTGGCGATGATTGCGGCTGACGATGCACCGATGAGCTGGGTAACGATGGTCACGGTACCGGCCTCACGGTCATAATCGCTGATCGTCAGGGGGATCCTCTCTCCCTTTTCGTCTGAGCGGACAATCAGGAACTGCCCCGGCAAAGCTGCCTTGGCGATCCTTGGAGCTTCCACCACCATCTTGCAGATGTTCGGTGTAAGCATTTCTCTTGTAATGATCTTGAACATTGTGGTTAGATAGCACTTATAATTGGTCAACAAAATTAACAATTAGTTCCGAATATTCGTCAAGCTTGACTATATTTGTTAGACACCAACCGGGAGGAAACCTTTGTAACATAAAAGTTATAATATTAAACAGAATTGTTTTATATATTGTATATGAGAGCTTTAATTAAGATATTCGGGATAATTGCGGCATTGTCCGCTGCAATTTCCTGTAGTCCGTCATCAAAGACCGCGAAGGCGGCTGCGGACGGCTCTTTCCGCCTCCTTTACTGGAATATCCAGAACGGGATGTGGTCCGGCCAGCAGGACGGACACGAGAAATTCGTGAACTGGATCAAGGAACAGGATCCGGACGTCTGCGTATGGTGCGAAGGGCAGGCGAACTATGTCACGAATTCGACCAGGAACCTCCCGGACGATCCCGACAAGTACCTTTATGGCTTTTGGAAGGAGATGAGCGGAAGGTACGGCCATAAGTTCGTTGCGTTCAGCGGAAGGCGCGACCGGTTCGCGCAGGTGGTGACTTCCAAGTATCCGATACGGACGGTCGCGCAGCTCGTCGGTGAGGAGCCGGACAGCGTGGTCACCCATGGAAGCGGCTGGTTCGCGGTCGAGCTCGGGGGAAAGACGATCAACTTGGTCACGCTCCACACCTGGCCCCAGTCATGGGCTTTCCGCTGCGAGGACAGGGAAGCGAGCGCGAAGGTGCGGGAAGGTGACAATTACCGCAGAATGGAGATACAGTATATCTGCGAGCATACAATCGGCAAGGTTCCGGATGCTTCTTCCCAGTACTGGATGATGATGGGGGACTTCAACTCCCGTTCCCGCAGGGACAATTACGTTTACGGGTATCCTGACCGGGACACCCGGTTCCTGGTGCAGGACTATATCTATGGCCATACTCCTTACATAGACGTGATCGGCACTCTGTACCCTGGCGAATTCATGACAACGACAGGCGGGCAGTCTCGCATCGATTTCATCTATTGCACAAAGCCGCTGTTCGATTCGATCAAGGAAGCGCGGGTGGTTTCGGATTCATATACGACTCCGGTGAGGGATCCGCAGAACCTGTCCAATTTCTGGCATCCGTCCGACCACCGGCCGTTCATAGTGGACTTCGATATGCGTTAGCAACGTCATTGACCGATTCATGGAAATAGAACCAATCGCGTATTTCAGGTCCCCATTCCCGGAAAAGTTCGGGATACCGAGGCAGGCGGGCCTTTCGCCATCAGTCAAGGGAAGCATAGTTTTCGAACCGGAATATCGCAACCAGGAGGCAGTCAGGGGATTGGAAGGATTCGACTACATCTGGCTTATCTGGGGCTTCTCAGCCAACAAACCGCGGACTGCACCTGCCGACAAGACCCGCTTCCAGTCAACGGTCAGGCCGCCTCGTCTCGGAGGGAACGAACGCGTCGGGGTATTCGCCAGCAGGTCTCCTTTCAGGCCGAATTCCCTGGGCCTCTCTGCCGTGAAGGTGGAATCCATCGGAGAAGGGCCTGTCATCCACGTCCTTGGGGCCGACCTGATGGACGGGACTCCGATATACGACATCAAGCCTTATGTCACCTATGCCGATTCCCATCCTGATGCCAGGTCCGGCTTCGTGGATGGAAACCGGTGGGAACCTCTCGAAGTCATATTCCCGGAAGACCCCTTCCCTGAAGGGTTGGACATAGATGCTCTGAGGGAAGTGCTGGCCCAGGATCCCAGGCCGCGGTACCAGGAGGACCCGGAAAAGGTCTACGGGATGAATTTCGGCGGCTTCCAGATCCATTTCAGAGTGGAAGAGGGGATTGTTCATGTTCTTTCAATCGAAAGTAATCTTTAGAAATTAAGTAACGATTTTTTCGTTAAAACGGTTGAAATATAAAAAAATGTAATTATCTTTATGGTCTGAAAAGTCTAAGGAAACGAATGGATACAAATTCTACTAACGCTGGAGCCCCTCAGAAGGGAAATATCCTGATCATCAACACAGGATCCACTACTACCAAGCTAGGCTATTTCTCGGATGGAGAAAGGGTCTTTGACACGAAACTCGAGCATACTGCCGAAGAGGTTGCAAAGTACCCTTCCGTCATGGACCAGTCAGACATGCGCCGCCAGGCTATCAAGGATTTCATGTCTTCCAGGGGAATTCCTCTCGAGGATGTGGACATAGTGATGGCAAGGGGAGGACTGTTCACGCCGGTCATCACCGGTGTCTATAACGTCAACCCTGACATGAGGGAAGTGCTTGCCACCTGCAGGGACGGAAACCATGCCTGCAACCTCAGTGCGATACTGGCCGACGATATAGCCAAGGAAATCAATGAAATCCGTGAAAAGAAAGGTTTGACTCCGCGATTCGGGGTCACCACAGCATATGTTGCCGATCCTCCGATGGCGGACGAGATGCTCCCTGAATGCAAGATGGGCGGTCTTCCTGAATTCAGGAGGAAGACCCTGTTCCATGCCCTCAATTCCAGGGCCATCGTGCGCCGCTACCTGAGGGAGCACGGCCATACGACTAATGACGTGACGGTGATCGTCGCCCATATGGGAGGCGGCGCCACCATTTCCCTGCACCGTAACGGACGCGTCCTGGACACCAACCACGGTCTCGGAGGAGACGGCCCTATCACTCCTGAGAGGGCTGGATGCTGCCCTCCGTTCGACTTGATCGATATGTGCTTCAGTGGGAAGTATACCAAGGAAGAGGTCAAGAAGAAACTTGTCGGAAGGGGAGGAGCCGTGGCATATTTCGGTACGAACAGCATGCTTGACGTGGAGAACCTCGCCAAGTCCGGAAACGAACTTGCCCAGACTTTCCTCAAGGCATATGTACTGAATATCTGCAAGTACATAGCCGCCATGGCGGCGACGGCCGACGGCAAGGTGGATGCTATCCTTCTGACCGGAGGTATCGCCAGGAGCAAGGACCTTATGGATGCGATAACCAATAAGATCGGGTTCATCGCTCCGGTGGAGGTCTATCCGGGCGAGGATGAGATCAACAGCCTGGCCGAGAATGGATATCTGATCCTTTCCGGAAAGACCAAGATACATACGTATGACAAGGACAGACTTATCGAAGACTGATAATATTTCAAAATAAGAAGATATGGTTAACATAGATTGGAGCAAACTATCTTTCAGCTACACGCAGACCAGGGCCCTGGTATTCAGCCGTTGCATCGACGGAGCCTGGGAGAAACCGGTGGTGACTGAAGACTTCAACATTCCTCTCAGCAGTTTCGCAGGTATTTTCCATTATGCACCATCCTGCTTCGAGGGACTCAAGGCATTCCGTGGCGTGGACAACAAGATCCGTCTCTTCCGTCCTGAGCGTAACGCCAGGCGCATGAAGGACAGTGCCATCTACCTTGACATGAACTATCCTTCAGAGGAGATGTTCATCGAGATGTGCGTGACCTGCGTGAAGGAGAACCTGGATTTCCTGCCTCCATACGAGGCAACGGGTGCATCCCTCTACCTCAGGCCTATCCTGATCGGAATCAATCCTCAGCTCGGAATCCACTCGGCCCGCGACGTCATGTTCGCCGTGATGTGTTCTCCTGTCGGTACATATTCAGGAGCGAAGAGCCTCGCTCCGGGCACCGCCGTCATTTCGAGGAATTATGACAGGGCTGCTACAAATGGTTCCGGAGGCTACAAGCTCGGCGCCAATTACGCTCAGTCCCTGCATGCTTACAACATCGCCCACAACACGGGTTACCGTGAGCTGCTGTTCCTGGATTCCGCCACGAAGACTACGATCGAGGAGTTCGGTTCATCCAACTTCTTCGCCATCAAGGGCAACACCTACGTTACCCCTCGTTCCACAAGCGTCCTTCCTTCCATCACCAACAACAGTCTCCGCAAGGTGGCTGCCGACCTTGGAATGGATGTCGAGGTCCGTCCGATCAAGGTTGAGGAACTCGCCGAGTTCGACGAGGTCAACTCCTGCGGCACGGCAGTCGTGATCACTCCTATCTGCTCGATCGACGACAAGCCTACCCTCGAGTCCGAGGAGCCTTCCCGCCACTATTCCTATGGAAAGGAATGCGGCCCTAAGAGCCGTATGCTCTACGAGAAGATCATCGGCATCCAGAAGGGTCTGGAGGAAGATCCTCGCGGATGGTGCCTCTTCATCGACGAATAGGAGATGCCGGGCCTGGATGAGATAGAGCGTCTGCTGCAGGATGGCGGGACCGACGAGGCGATCGGCTTCCTTGAGGAATATGTCGCATCCTGCGGCTCTCCTTGCGACAAGGCTTTCTACCTGCTGGGCAACGCCTACCGCAAGAAAGGAGACTGGCAGGGCGCCATAAACAACTACCTGGAAGCGATGGCGATCAATCCTGACAGCCCCGCACGCAACGCTTACCGGATGGCCAACGAGATCCTGGACTTCTACAACAAGGATATGTACAATCAATAACAATAACACAAATCAAGGTATTATGGCTAAAATGAAAGGAGCTACCGTCGTCGATACCGAGAGATGCAAGGGATGCAACCTCTGCGTCGTCGCGTGTCCGTTCGACGTCCTGGCTCTGACTACCAAGGAAGTGAACCGCAAGGGATACAACTTTGCCCATGAGGTTCTGGCTGACACCTGTACGGGTTGCGCCTCCTGCGCCACCGTATGCCCTGACGGGTGCATTACCGTTTACCGTCTTAAAACCGAATAACTATGGCAGATCAGGAAATCACATTGATGAAGGGCAATGAAGCCATTGCCCATGCCGCGATCCGCTGTGGATGCGACGGCTATTTCGGATACCCTATCACTCCTCAGTCCGAGGTCCTCGAGACCCTGGCTGCAGAGAAACCTTGGGAGACCACCGGCATGGTAGTCCTCCAGGCCGAGAGCGAGGTTTCATCGATCAACATGGTCTATGGCGGAGCCTCCACCGGCAAGAAGGTAATGACTTCTTCCTCCAGCCCTGGCGTCAGCCTCATGCAGGAGGGAATATCCTACATGGCGGGAGCCGAACTCCCTGCCCTGATAGTGAACGTGATGCGCGGCGGCCCTGGCCTCGGAACCA
>Ga0256405_10007917_pt1 | contig 15583 bp, 14 predicted proteins | sample RumenRJG_02DNA_FD_189096 | JGI IMG/M metagenome (GOLD analysis project Ga0256405, IMG submission 189096) | Bovine rumen microbial communities from Lethbridge, Alberta, Canada - RJG_02 | ecosystem: Host-associated > Mammals > Digestive system > Stomach > Rumen | place: Canada: Alberta... | reverse complement strand
GTTCTCGGCCCCGTGGCTCGAATACCTGATCGAGGGGCTGACACAGACCCTGGGAAAGAAGCCGGGCATCCACATCTGCGGCAAGACATCTCCTCTCTGGGACGAGATGCTCAAACTCAAAGTCGCGAATTTCAGCGTGGACAACATGGAAGACCTCGCCGCCGCGAGGGACAAGATGGGTCCTGTCTTCGGACTGGTCGGCAACGTGGCCCCTGTGGACGTGATGCTGAACGGCACGATCGACGATGTCATCGAGACCTGCAGACAGTGCATCGTCAACGGGTCTGAAGCCGAGAACGGGTACACTCTCGGGACCGGCTGCCAGGTGCCGATCGGAACGCCGCGAGAGAACTTCGACGCATTCATCTTCGCCGCCAGGAAATACGGCAGGGGAGCGCGCAAGGGCATGATCCCTCTCGGAATAGCAGAGGAAGCTCTGAACGATGTGGTGATGAACAAGGAATAATGTGTTATTATTGAGCGCGAGGCGGTCAGATAATAAAACATATCATAAACTGACAAAGGAGAATATACAGTAATGGCAACCAAAGAAGAACTGCTGAAGAAGATGTCCGACATGGTATTCGAGATGGAGGACGAAGACATCGCCGATGTATGCGAGGAGTATATCGAGGCGGGGCACGACGCCCTTGACGGCATACTTCACGGACTTGTTGACGGCATGAACCGCGCGAGCGAGATGTACGATCAGGAGGAGTACTTCGTCACAGACCTTCTGCTCTGCTCGGACGCGATGTATGCAGGCCTCGACGTGCTGAGACCTCACCTTCCTGAAGATGCATCGATGGGCGAATCGAAGAAGGCCGTCATCGGAGTAGTCGAGGGAGACACCCACGACATAGGCAAGAACCTCGTCAAGATCATGATGGAGACCGCCGGATTCGAGATGTATGACCTAGGAAGAGACGTGCCGCTCGACAGCTTCGTCGAGAAGGCAAAGGAAGTCGATGCCGACCTCATCATGATGTCGACACTCATGACGACTACGATGCCGGGAATGAAGGAAGTCATAAACAAGCTAAAGGAGCAGGGCATCAGAGACAGCGTCAAGGTCATGGTAGGCGGAAGCCCTATCTCGATGAAGTACGCCGAGGACATCGGAGCCGACGGATACTCGAGAAACGCCGTCGAGGCAGTCGAAGTAGCAAAGAAGCTCTGCGGGATCGCGGGGTAATAACGGAGAACAGTCAATAATGCCAAAACTTACAGTTATGCCGGAGGGAAAGGAATACGATTTTGCCTCCGGCAAAAATTTGATGGAAATAATGCTCGACGCGGGACTTTTCATAGACAATGCCTGCGGCGGCAAGGGACTCTGCGGGAAGTGCAGGGTAAGGATCACTGAAGGAGAAGCCGGCGAGGCGGGAGAGACAGAGCGCGGCATACTGAAGGCCGAAGAGCTCGCTCAGGGAGTCAGACTGGCCTGCCTTGCTTTCCCTGCAGGAGACATAAGCATAGAGCTCCTTCAGAAGGAAAAGAAGCACGACGTGCTCGCCTCGGGCTATATGCCGGATTTCGAATTCGCGCCGGACATCAGGAAGCTGCCAGTCACGATCCATAAACCGACTCTGGAGGATCAGACCCCGTTCGAGAACCAGATCATAGAACAGACCGGCGCTGAAGATATCGTAGGCCACGACGGAGCGACCGGATATATCGGCTTTGGTTACACGGCTCTCAGCGAGCATGAGATGCTGCCGGGAGAGTATACGGCCGTGCTGCACGACGGAAAAATCATCGCGCTCGAACCGGGAGATACGACGGGGTCGCTGTACGGAGTCGCAATAGACATAGGAACGACCACCGTTGTATGTTCGCTTGTCGACATGCTCACGGGCGAAGAACTCGGACATGCTTCAGAGATCAACGCCCAGAAGTTCTTCGGGCTCGATGTCCTGACAAGGATCACCTACGAGATAGAGAACCCTGAGGACGGGCGCGGCAAGCTCCAGAAGGCCATAGTCGGATCGATCAACAAGATGGTGAAGTCCATCTGCGACGAGCACGGGCTGACGCAGGATCAGATATATGAGGTGACCGTCGGCGCCAACTGCACGATGATGCACATGCTTATGGGAGTGGATGCCAGACCTATAGGAAAGGCTCCTTTCGCTCCGGTGTTCGCAAGGGCAAAGGACGTGAAGGCTTCGGACATCGGGCTCAGAGCCGCGCCGGGAGCCAGGCTCTACTGCCTGCCTTCGGTATCCGCTTACATAGGAGCGGATATAGTCGCAGGTGCATATGTCTGCGACCTGAGGCACCGTAAGGGCAATGTGATGTTCATAGACATCGGCACCAACGGCGAGATCGTACTCGCGGCTGACGGAAAACTTATGTCCTGCTCGTGCGCTGCAGGACCGGCGCTCGAGGGGATGAACATCAGCTCGGGGATGCGCGCAGCCGAAGGAGCCATAGAAGACATCCATATCGGCGAAGACGGTCTCGAGCTCGGGATAATAGGCGGCTGCGAGCCGTCAGGCATATGCGGGAGCGGCATACTTACCGTGACCAAGGAGCTGCTCAGAACAGGCATAGTGCGCAAGACCGGAGCATTTGTAAAGGCGGACAAGTTCGATGCTGACGACTACAGATCGCAGTATATAGAAGTGGATGAAGAGGGAAAGCGTTCTTTCAGGATGACAGAAGGAGACGAGCCTTTGTACATAACACAGGGCGATGTGCGGCAGGTACAGCTCGCCAAGGGAGCAATACTCTCGGGATTCATGGCGCTGATGAACAAGGCCGGCATCGGGATGGAAGATCTGGACAGGGTCCTCATCGCGGGCCAGTTCGGCGCACACCTGCCTGCAGACAGCATAACCGGAACAGGCATACTTCCGTTCGAGGTCGAGGACCGCATCGAGTACGTGGGCAACACTTCAAAGACCGGAGCGTACATGGCGCTCATGTCTTCGAATGTGAAAAGAGAGATGGAAGAGCTCGCGCACGACATGGACTACCTTGAGCTCGGCGCGACTGAAAACTACGAGAGGCTGCTCTCCGAGTGCCTGATATTCCCTTCGTTCAGATAAAAGGGGAAAAGCGATGACTACAGCAAATGAAAGACTCATAAAAATACTCTCGGGAATGAAGGCCGACAGGCCTGCCTGCATCTGCCCCGGCGGCATGATGAACATGGTCACCAAGGCCCTCCAGGACGTGTGCGGGGTATACCTGCCTGAAGCTCACACCGACGCTCGCATGATGGCTGACCTCGCGAAGGCCATATACGACAACGACTGCTTCGAGAACTACGGAGTGCCTTTCTGCATGACTGTCGAGGCCGAAGCGCTCGGCGCGACCTGCACTATGGGGACCCAGCTCTTCGAACCGCATGTGACGGGCTACGCCATCGACACAGTGGAGGATTACAAAAAACTAACGCCGATGGATCTGGACGCAGGCAGGGCGAAAGTGACCCTGGACGCTATCAGGCTGCTGAAGGCGGAGACGAAGGACGTGCCTATCATCGGCAACATCGTAGGGCCTGTCAGCGTAGCGAGCTCTGTATGCGAGCCGACCAGATACTACAAGCAGATGAGGCAGAAGAGAGAGCTTACGCACGAGTACATGCAGTTCGTGACGGACGACCTCATCAGGTTCGCCCTCGCGATGATCGATGCCGGAGCCGACGTCATAGCGATGTCTGATCCGAGCGGCACGGGCGAGATACTGGGACCTAAGTTCTTCGACGAATACGCTGTAACATACATCAATCAGGTGGTCGACGCCGTACAGGCGAAGGGCGCTAAGATCATAGTCCACATCTGCGGACAGATGAAGTCGGTGTACGACAAGGTCGCGAAGATACACAGCGATGCTTTTAGCTTCGACGCCGTGGTATCGCTGAGAGAGGCGAGGAAGAACCTGCCTGAAAAGGTGATAATGGGCAATGTGAGCACATTCGCGATCGAAAACCAGAACGAGGATACGGTAGACAAGCTCACAAGGGCTGCGTACAGCAACGGCTCGGATATAATCTCGCCGGCATGCGGTCTCGGGATGGGATCGCCTCTGAACAACGTGCAGCAGGTGCTTAAGACGGTAAAGACTTTCGCGGATGAGTAACGGGGATTTTTTGAAATACGAAGATGAGGGCAGAGAGTTCGCCGTGCCGGAGGGAACGAAGCGCATAGGCGAGCTGGCCTTTGCGGGCGCGGACGGGCTCGAGAAGCTGTATATCCCGGATTCTGTCAGAGAGATCGGCAACTACGCGTTCATGAACTGCTACGCGCTCCGCGAGATAAGACTTCCGGAGAAGCTGGACAGGACAGGCGCGGGCCTCTTCCAGAACTGCTGGCAGCTCAGGAGCGTGAAGCTGCCGGAAGGAGCGGACACTCTCGGGACGGATATGTTCGAGAACTGCCACGCGCTTTCTGAGATATGGCTGCCGCGTTCACTGGGGGATGCGGCCAGGACGTCTCTAAGCGGATGCAGAAACCTCAGGGCGATACACATCTGCCCGGAACAGCTGGACATACTACCGTCTTCGGCGAAGTACACCGCAGCGCTTACCTTCATGGAGGAGCATGCGGACGCCGTACCGGATGATGACAGCAGAGACCTCGCGCTCATAGACAGCTTTGCATCCGGAAGGCAGAAGTCGCTTCTTGATCTTGCGGTGAACAGAAGAAGCACAGGAGCGGTCAGATACATGCTTTCCCGCGGGCTGGTGGATGAAGAGGCCATGAAGGAATATCTGGACAGATCGGCCGCGTCGGGCAGGGTCGAGATAACGGCGCTGCTGCTCGACAGCCTCAAAGATATCAGACGGACGGACCCTCTTATGGATGACCCGTTCATATAGATCATAAAAGGGAACAGATAATGAGTGAGATAAGAGAATACAAATGCACATATTCGAATTCGGTCGGCATCAGCGCTGAGGTCACGGACGGACTCGGACTGGAGTTCCCGGACGCCTACATGCACAGCGATACCATGCAGACTCTCGCAAATGCGATAAAGGCTCATGACAAAGCGGACTTCTGCCTGCTGCCTTTCTGCCGCACCGTAGAGGCTGAAGCCATGGGAGCCGTGCTCAACTACGGTGATGCCAATACCGGGCCGAGAGCCAAAGACCCGATCTGCGAGAGCATTGAAGACGTGCTGGCACTGCCTTCTGTCGATGCGTCAAAGGGCAGGATGGCCGAAGTCCTCAGGGCCTGCGCAGAACTCAAAGCGAAAGGAGAGACCGTGTGCCTCGAGGTCACAGGACCGTTCACCATCCTCAATGCTCTGATGGAGCCGCGCAAGGTCTTCAGGGCATACAGGAAAGACGCGGAAGGCATGAAGAAGGTTCTCGATAAGCTGAGCAATGATCTGCTCGCATATATCAGGGCAGGCAAAGAGGCTGGAGTGGATATCTTCATCTTTTCAGATTCGGCCGGAGCTCCTGAACTGCTGGGCCCGAAGTTCATGACTCAGGGAGTGGAGGATTTCTACTATCCGTTCCTTAAGAAGATCGAAGCTCTCATGGACGACAGCTGCATCTTCCTTCTGTGTCCTAAGTTCACCTATGCCGTGATCGATACCGGTTTCGGCGGATTCAGGGATCATCAGTTGGATCCGGGGACCGGTTTCCTTCAGGCTATGCTGCAGATGAAGGGCAAAGTGAAGATCGCAGGACAGGTCTGCATCAAGAACATCGGAGTGAAGCTCGCGAACGGCAGGTTCAGAGAGATCGAGCTGAAATAAGGAACAAATATATTGGAACTGGCGGAATATAAGAAAAAAATACTGATCGCATGCTCGATGATCGAGGACGAGATAAATGACGTCTTCGATCGTTTTGATATACCGGACATGGAGATCCGCTGGCAGGAGAGGGGTCATCACAATGATCCGGACAGGCTGAGGGATATCGTGCAGGCTGAGATAGACAGGGCGGAGAGCGAGGGGGCCGATCTGATCATGCTCGCCTACGGACTCTGCGGCAACGGGGCTCTCGGCTGGCACACAGAGAAGGCGACGCTCGTCATGCCGCGATTCGACGACTGCGTCAACATGATGCTCTGCACCGGCAAAAGGGACAGGCGCAATTACCTCTGCGCCGGCCATATGTATCTGACAGGCGGCTGGACCAGAGATGAGGGAGCGCTGCTTGACATGTTCGAAAGCTATCTGTCAAAGTACGGAAAGCGCAAGGCGGACAAACTCATGAAGATGATGCTCGCATCATACAGCAGCGTGACCGTGATCGATACGGGCTGCTATGAGATGGAGCCCGTGATGGAATATGCGGCGGAGTGCGCGGAGCGCTTCGGACTTGAACGCAATGTCGTGGCGGGAGGCAACGAGCCGCTCAGAAAGCTCATTACGGGAGAATGGGACGGGGACATCATAATAAAAAATCCGGGAGAAACCGTAGAAGAGTGCGATTATTCGTTTTAGAGATACTTAAGATCACTTAATATAGTGCTAAGAACGGCTTAACTGTTTCGCGATAAGAAGTTCACAATGATACCTGACAGACAATAAAAGAGCAATGTAGTTGTGAAGAGGCACAATTATTAATTAAACAAATAATTAACATTCTTTTCAAGAACTTTATAAATTTTACATCTGTTCATATTGCGGTATAATTCACAAGGTTGCGTGAAACATGTAGCCATTTAAATTGTTTAGGTATTTCTGATGGCTTTCAGGCATATACAGAAAAGGAGAATAATATAATGAGCAATCAGAAGAAAAGCAACGGCTGGGCGCTCCTGCCGTTTGCAGTATTCATCGTCATCTACCTCGGAGCCGGGATCATCCTCCAGAACAAGGGCGTAGAAATGGCGTTCTATCAGTTCCCTGCGGTAGTAGCAATGTTCTTGGCAGTTCTCGTAGCATTCGCTATGAACTACAAGGCAGGCATCAACGCTAACTTCAGTATCTTTGCAAAAGGAGCAGCCAACGAAGACGTAATGGCGATGCTCATGATCTATCTGCTCGCCGGAGCTTTCTCTGCAGTAGCGGGGGCCATGGGCGGAGTCGACGCTACAGTCAACCTGGGCGTTTCGATCATCCCTGCATCCCTGCTTACAGCAGGACTCTTCGTTATCGCAGCATTCCTCGCAACAGCAACGGGAACATCGATGGGTACTATCGGAGCTCTCGTTCCTATCGCACTCGGAGTTGTTGACAAGGCAGGACTCAGCCTTCCGCTCGTCATGGCCGCAGTAGTTTCCGGCGCTATGTTCGGAGATAATCTGTCCATGATCTCGGATACGACTATCGCCGCTACAAGAACTCAGAAGGTAGAACTCAAGGACAAGTTCAGGACCAACTTCTGGATCTCGCTTCCTGCGGCAATAGTTACTATCGTACTGCTCATCATCTTCGGCAGACCTGATACAGCCCAGGCTCTTACAGTTGAACCGTTCTCGTTCATCAAAGTCATCCCTTACCTGCTCGTACTCGTACTTGCGCTCATCGGAATGAACGTATTTGCGGTACTGACTATCGGTATCTTTGCAGCAGGAATCATCGGAATGGCATACGGCGATATCACATTCATGGATTTCGCAGTCAAGATCTGGGAAGGTTTCCAGGGCATGATCGAGGTGTTCCTCCTGTCCATGCTCTGCGGCGGTATTGCTGAGATGGCCAAGCACTACGGCGGCCTTGACTGGCTCATCGAGAAGCTGTCCAAGACATTCAAGGGAAAGAAGTCTGCGCAGGTCGGCCTCTCCGCGCTTGCTGCACTTACTGACATGGCTACAGCCAACAACACTGTTGCCATCATCGTTGACGGACCTATGGCACGTGAGATCAGTGAGAAGTACGACATCGACCCAAGAAAGACCGCATCCATTCTGGATATGTTCACATGCATCATGCAGGGACTCATCCCTTACGGAGCTCAGTTCCTCGTAGTTGCAAGCATGTGTGAAGGAAGAGTAAGCCCTCTGGACATCATCCCGAGGAACTGGTACCTCTTCCTCCTCGCCGGATTCGCTATCCTTTCGTACTTCGTACCTTGGTATGAGAAGATCACGCTCAAGGGCAAGTGGGACTGGAAAAAGAACAAAGTAGTCAACGAGTAATAATCTCCATACCGTTAATGGAATCGCGTATGCCGGAACCCCTTGAGGCTCCGGCATTGCGTGCGTAAAAGATAAAGAGGACAAAATGGGTATAATCGAAGAATACGGACACGGACTGGTGATACCGAAGGACGAGCTTACTGCGATCGAGCGTGACAGACTGCTGAGTGAAGGCAAACCTGTGGACCGCATCATGTGCTGTATCGATACAGGAGAGACTCTCGCGCCTATGATCGGTCTCAAGGTAAAGGACTATTACTTCTCATCAGAGCATATGCTCGAACTCGAGCAGTATATTTATGACACATTCCGGTCGGACGGTGCGGGACTCTCAACGACCCTGCGAGGAATGGCCGAAGCCATGGGGTCGAAAATCAAATACTTCGATCACAATATCGCTCAGCTCGAGACACCGGCTCTTGCGAGCCTGGATGAGGTAGACAAGGCAAAACTGGTCGACGTCGATAAGGACGGCAGACTGCCGATCATCCTCAGGGGTCTGAAGATGGTCAAGGAAAAGCTCGGAGACAAGGTTCCTGTAAGCGGCACTGTCACGGGGCCTCTTACCATCGCGGCTATGGTCGTCGGTACAGAGAACCTGCTTATCGGTATGGTCAAAAAACCTGATAAGGTCAAGCAGCTGATGGAAGTGATCACGGAGAATAACGAAAGATACATTGCGCGCATGCTCGAAATGGGAGTCGGCGTGGGCTTTGCCGATCCTGTTAGCACTACCTCACTTCTAAGAGTCAAGCAGTATCAGGAGTTCTCGCTTCCTTACTTCCAGCATAACGTCGACTTTATTAAGAAGAACGGAGGAGGCTGCGGCCTTCACATCTGCGGAGGCTCCAGAAAGCTCTGGGATCTTCTGAACGATACAGGTATCGGCTGCTTCGGGCTCGACAACATCGAGGATCTTGAAGAGGCCAAGAAAGTGCTCGGACCGCATATGGCGATCCAGGGCAATATACCTCCTGTCGATGTGGTGAGACTCGGTACACCTCAGGACGTGCTCAGATCGGCAAAGGAATGCATCAGAAAGGCCTGGGATTCTCCGAACGGATTCACGCTGACTTCGGGATGCCAGACTCCTATGGATACTCCGGCAGAGAACCTGCAGGCAATGATGGATGCAGCGCGCATATTCGGCCGCTATCCAATCGACGTTGACCTGCTGAACACAGTAATGTAAGAAGAGTCAGCCGGTATTCTGCTTCACACGATCATCTCCGGAGGCGTTATAGATTATTTCTATAGTGCCTCTGTTGTTTCAGACCGGAAAAAGCAGGATACTTGTAGGGGCCGGTTATATTGGCAGCATCGGCTGCCGGCAATAAGGAAAGGACAAAAGCATGGAAATCACAAGGGAACTGCCTGCTGTATTCGAGGAATTCGCAGAAGCAAGAAGAAACGCATTTGTTAATGTAAAGAACGTTAAGGACCAGGGGATCCCGGTCATCGGAGCGTACTGCACGTACTTTCCGAGGGAGATAGCGCTGGCTGCCGGAGCAGCCTCGGTCAGCCTCTGCTCGACATCGGGCGAGACCATCCCATCGGCAGAAAAGGATCTTCCGGCGAATCTCTGCCCGCTGATCAAGTCCAGCTACGGATTTGCGAAGGACGACAAGTGCCCGTTCTTCTATTTCAGCGATATCGTGGTAGGCGAGAACACCTGCGACGGCAAGAAGAAAATGTACGAGCTCATGAGCGGATTCAAGGACGTCTTCATTATGGACCTTCCGAATTCGCAGAGCGAAAAGGGCCTCGCTCTGTATAAAGAGGAATGCCTTAAGCTCAGGGACTATGTCGAGAAGAAATTCGGCGTGAAGATCACCGATGAAAAGATCCGCGAAGCCGTAAAGCTCGAGAACGAGATCAGAAGAGCAAAGAAGCGCCTGATCGACGTCATGAAGAACGACCCGTGTCCGGTATCCGGCATGGATATGTTCAAACTTCTTTACGGAAGCGACTTCAAGTTCGACCGCAGTCTCATAGTCGATGAGCTCGATTCGATCAGAGAGAAGATAGAGAAGGAATACGCAGAGGGCAAGATGCTGAAGAAAAAGCCGCGTCTCATCCTGACCGGATGCCCGATAGGAGGAGTCACCGAGAAAGTCATAAAGGCAGCCGAGGATAACGGAGCCGTAATCGTTGCGATGGAAAACTGCACCGGAGCCAAGCAGTACGACAGACTCGTAGACGAGGATGCCGCGGACATCTGGGAAGCTCTTGCTGAGAGATATCTCAATATCGGATGCTCCGTCATGACACCTAACCCTAACAGATACGATCTGCTGGGCAGACTGATCGATGAGTACAGGGCCGACGGAGTACTCGAGATGACGCTCCAGGCCTGCCATACATATAACGTTGAGCACAAGTCGATCGAGAAGTTCTGCGTCGAGCAGAAGAAGACGCCGTACTTCATGGTCGAGACCGATTACTCGGAGGCGGATGTGGCGCAGCTCAATACGCGTATCGCCGCATTCATCGAAATGCTCTGAGGCCGAAGATCCGGATCCTTGCATCACCGGGAGTCCTGCTGATGTGCTGACGTGCTGTACTGTACGTCAGCGCGCTCGCAGGACTCCTTTTTCGTTATCCGCCGCGGGAGCGGTTGTTTGGATTTTAATGCAGGAAATATGAAATATAATCGCCAATAGTGTTGCATAAATATTCAGAAGTTGTTATAGTCATACAGGTCAAACAGGAGACCGCTGTCATATCCGACGGTCACATGGTATGAACAAAAGAACAGGAGAAAGAAAAATGAAAAAGAAAGCATTAGTATTACTGCTCGCGATGTCGATGATACTCACATTCGCGCTCAGCGCCTGCGGCAAGAGCGGCGGATCCGAAGGCGGCGATGATGCGACTCTCAAGGTCGTAACAGAAGCAACGTTCGCGCCGTTCGAATTCACTGAGGACGGAAGCGAAGAGATCGTCGGATTCGACGTGGACATGATGAACGCCATAGCTGAAGACCAGGGCCTCAAGATCGAGTGGGTAAACATGGAGTTCGATTCGCTCATCCCGGCTCTCGAGTCTGATCAGGGCGACATCATCTGCGCCGGCATGAACAAGCTCGCGGGCGACCGCGCCGAGAAAGCCGACTTCGGCGACACATACTTTGAAAGCGACCTGATGCTGCTTGTTGCTGCTGACAGCGACCTTGCAGGTATCGACGCAGTAACATCCGACATGAAGCTCGCCAGCCAGATCGGAACCACAGGCGGAGACATGGTACAGGAGATGGCCAAGGACGGAAAGATCGCAGAGGGCATCGTTCTCAACCAGTGGACTGACTGCTACATGCAGCTCCAGAACGGAGACGTTCAGGGTGTCATCGTCGACAAGCCGGTAGGAGAAGCCTACCTCAAGGCTCACAGCGATATCGCCAAGTTCGCGGGAGACAAGTTCGGTGATCACGAAGAATTCGCATTCGCTGTAAAGAAGGGCAACACAGAGCTGCTCGACAAGCTGAATACAGGCCTCGCAAACCTCAGGGAAAGCGGCAAATACGATGAACTCGTAGACAAGTGGTTCAGCTGATAAGAAGATCATACAAGCGATTTAAGAAGCGAAGGGAAAGAAATAAGCAATGAGTGTTTATATCAAGGGATTTCTCATCGCCTGCCAGGGCATACCTACCACAGTGTGGGTGAGTCTGATAGCAATAGTAATAGGAGCAGCCTTCGGACTGCTCCTTGCTCTGTGCTCACAGACCAGAAGCAAGATCCTGCAGGTGCTGGCAAAAATATACGTCGATGTTGTAAGAGGCACGCCTATGCTCGTACAGGCTCTCATCATGGCCTACGGTGTGCCGTGGCTGCTCCAGTCGTGGGGAACGGGATTCAAATGGGCCAATCTGGTCATCCCGGCCATCATCGTCTGCGGGTGCAACTCGGCCGCTTACATGTCAGAGATAATAAGGTCGGGCATACAGGCTGTGGACAAGGGCCAGATGGAGGCCGCGAGGTCGCTGGGCATGAGCCACGGCATGGCGATGAAGCTGATCATCATACCGCAGGCCATCCGCGTGATACTGCCTGCATTCGCCAACGAGTTCGTAACTCTCATCAAGGAGACTTCCGTGCTCGGATATGTAGGCGTCATCGAGATACTGCGCAGAGGACAGCTCTGGAATGCCTCGTCCTTCGAGACCTTCCCGGCATATATAGGAGTAGCGCTTGCGTATATGCTGCTCACTATACCGCTGTCAAAGATCATAAACGGCTATGAGCGCAAGATGGCCAGAAGGGAGTCTGCTAGATGAGCATGATAGAGGTAAAGGGCCTTCACAAGAGCTTCGGACAGCTCGAGGTGCTCAGGGGCATCGACCAAAACGTGGACGAAGGCGAAGTGCTGTGCATAGTCGGACCTTCCGGCTCGGGAAAATCCACTATGCTCAGGTGCATAAACAGGCTCGAGGAGCCTACCGGCGGCGAGATATACATCGACGGCGAGCTGATAACCGACAAGAACCTCGACCAGATGAGGACCAAGATGGGCATGGTGTTCCAGTCCTTCAACCTCTTTCCTCACAAGTCGGTGATAGAGAATCTGACCATAGGACCGGTCAATGTAAAGAAAGAGGATGAGAACTCCGCAAAGGAAAAAGGCATGAAGCTTCTCGAGAGGGTAGGCCTGGCCGAGAAAGCGGATGAATACCCGAGGAACCTCTCCGGCGGACAGCAGCAGAGGGTAGCCATCGCAAGAGCTCTCGCGATGGATCCGGAGGTAATACTCTTCGACGAGCCTACATCAGCTCTCGACCCTGAGATGGTAGGAGAGGTGCTCGATGTTATGAAGGACCTCGCAAGAGACGGCATGACCATGGTAGTGGTGACGCACGAGATGGGATTCGCCAAAGAGGTGGCTGATAAGGTCATCTTCATGGACGGAGGCGTGATCGTCGAGCAGGGCACTCCGGACGAGGTGCTCAATCATCCGAAAGAACCGAGGACACAGGACTTCCTTTCCAAGGTGCTTGTCTGAGAAGTGAAAAGCCGAACGGGGCGTACGCGGTGCCGTATGCCCCGTTTTATAGTGCGCATATGATATGGTGTTTGTATAAAAATACAAAAAATATGAAAATATTCCTTCAAATACTTGCATAAATATACAAAAAATGTTATAGTCATGCATGTCAAGCAAGTGATGTCTGCAATCAGGCGGGCATGATCAGGGAATAAACAAAGAACAGGAGAAAGAACAATGAAAAAGAAAACTATTGCACTTTTACTCGCACTCGCGATGATCTTCACTTTCGCGCTCGGCGCATGCGGCAAAAGCGGCGGCGGTGAAGAGGCAGGCGGCGGAGACGACGCCGTAAAATCCGATGCGGCCAACGCGGCGGCTTACGACAAGATCCTCGAAGAACTCAACAGCCAGGCTTCATCTTCTGACGAAGAGATCGTAGTGGCGATGTCGCCGGACTTTGCACCGATGGAATTTGTCGATCTTTCAAGGAACGGCGATGATCAGTACGTAGGATATGACGTCCTGCTCGCCAAGTACATCGCCAACCACCTCGACAAGAAGCTGGTCATCAAGCCGATGTCGTTCGATGCGGTCATGACAGCCGTACAGACAGGCAATGCGGACATGGGTATCTCCGGATTCAGCTGGACGGCAGAGCGTGCCGAGAACTACTTCATCACAGACTGGTATGAGGCAGGCGAGAACGAGACTGAACAGATCATAATCACTACCAAGGAGAACGAGGGAAAGCTGAAGGAGGCTGCAAACTATGACGGACTCAAGGTAGGAGCCCAGGGCGGATCGCTTCAGGAGCTCCTCGTCAAGGAACAGCTGCCGGGCGCTGAGTGCGTGCTGATGACAGACCTCAACGACCTCTGCACAGCTCTTCTGACAGGCAAGATCGATGCTCTCGCTGTAGCTCAGGGCAACGGGGAATCCTTCATCTCTGCCAACGACGGCAAGCTTGTAGATACAGAATTCAAGTTCGAGATCGATGAGAAGTACAAGAACAACGTAGTCCTCATCAACAAGGACAACACTGAACTCGGCGAGAAGGTCAACGCGGTCATCGCTCAGCAGAAAGAAGAAGGCGTAGCCGATGCATGGTATGAGGCTGCTCAGATGCTCGGAAACATCAAGACGATCGACGAGCTCGGATATGACGATAAGGGCAACAAGATCACTGAATAGATCCGGTGCCGGACACTGATCTGAAATAAGGGAAACGGATGCAGGGGCTTTCCTGAGGAAAGCCCCTCTCTTTCGGAAAACGGAGGATAATATATGACTTTAGGATCGATACTCCATGACATGTGGGATATCTTCGTGACCTACTATATCGGAGAAGGACTGCTCGTGACGGGTGTGGGCTATACGCTGCTCCTCTCGGCGATAGCGGTATTCTTCGGGACGATACTCGGCTCGCTGCTGGCGATCGGAAAGATGAGCCGCTTCAGGGTGCTGCAGTATGTCATCACGGCATTTGTAGAGATAATGCGCGGAACACCTGCTCTGCTGCAGCTGTACATAGCCTACTTCATCGTACCGATGATGCTCACCAATCTGAACCCTACGCCTATAGCCTGCGTAGCGATCGGTCTTACCCTCAACTCGGCGGCATATGTCTCCGAGATCATCCGCTCAGGCATCAATGCTGTAGACAAAGGCCAGACTGAGGCGGCGAGGGCTCTCGGCCTCACATCGAAGACGACTATGACAAAGGTAGTCATGCCGCAGGCGGTAAGGAACATCCTGCCGGCTCTGGGCAACGAGTTCATCACGATAATCAAGGAGACATCGCTGGCATCCAACTTCTTCGTCGGCGAGCTCATGACGACATATGCCATCATAAAGGGCGTTACATTCAACACTGTACCGACTCTGATCGACATCGGCATCATATACTTCGTGATGACGTTCACGCTTTCCAAGCTGATCGGAGTGGCAGAAAGGAGGATGAAGGCGGGCTCATAGGCGCGGCCTGAAGCATATTATGGAAAAAAAGATAATGCATGATCAGAACATGCTTGATGTAAAGAACATATACAAGAACTTCGGCAGCCTGAAGGTCCTTAAAGGAGTATCGACCACGGTGGACAAGGGCGAGGTGATCTCGATCATCGGAGCCTCGGGCTCCGGCAAGTCGACGCTTCTCAGATGCATGAACCTTCTCGAGGAGCCTACTTTCGGGGAGGTATGGATAGAGGGCAAACTCATGACGCCCGTGGATCCGTACCTGCACTACGATGTCATAAGAGCTTCGAAGACATATAAGGGCCTCGTTTCGGGCGGCATGGAGGACATGGAAGCCGTAATGAAGATCAAGGCGGAGGATCTGCTGATCGAGAAGCATTCAGCCGAAGGCTCCGAATACAAGTCGCTGATGGACAAGATCTACAGGGACAACCACATCGATACGAATCTCGGGCGCCGTAAGATGAGCATGGTGTTCCAGCAGTTCAATCTCTTCAACAACCTGAACGTGCTCGACAACATCATGCTGGCGCCGGTAGAGACTGCCAAGTACAATAAGGTAAAGGACCTCA
>Ga0256405_10007916_pt1 | contig 15585 bp, 7 predicted proteins | sample RumenRJG_02DNA_FD_189096 | JGI IMG/M metagenome (GOLD analysis project Ga0256405, IMG submission 189096) | Bovine rumen microbial communities from Lethbridge, Alberta, Canada - RJG_02 | ecosystem: Host-associated > Mammals > Digestive system > Stomach > Rumen | place: Canada: Alberta | collected... | reverse complement strand
CTTTTAATCCTTCTTCTTTACCTTCTTCTCTAGCTGTGTTTTTTGCACTATAAAAATCATTTCTACCTTCAATAATTTTTTCAATAATTATTCTTTCTTCTTTACTTGTACTTATATATTCAAGTGTTTTTCTAGCTTTATCTATATCTTTATCTTCAACAGTGTCTTTATTTAAATTAATTGGATCTTTTAAAAAATCGACCCATTTAGATAATTTATATTTAATATTTTCATCACTCACAATATACTTGTTTAACTCAAGATATATAATTCTCAAATTGTTACTCATTATTCCATATGTGTCTTCTTTATAAGGTTGAAAGGTCATTAATGCTTCACTTATAGGCTCATGTCTATCAGTAATATTTTCTGCAAATATCCATATAGAAATAACTCTACTCTTATTATAATCTTCATTTTCTTTAAGATCTTTAGCGTGTAATTTCGATGCATAAAATAATGTTCTATTTATAATATCTTTTGTTTTACGACATTGCATTTCAATATCATATTTTATTCCATTATCATCTGTTGCTACTATATCTAATCTAGATGATTTTCCGTCCTTAAAAATTTTAGAAATTTCAGTATTTTCCAATGTTACATCATTGATATATGGTTTTCCTTTTAAAATAGAATTTAATAATGAAATCAAAATCGATTTATTTTCTTCTATTCCAAATATCATCTTGAAAATAAAATCTTCCTTAGGATCAAATAGTCTATATTCTATATCAGACATTACCTATATATATTTTAAAACTAATGAAAATTATAAAAAATTTATAAAATTGTAAAGTTATATTTGTTGAAAAAATATTATATATAAATGTTGACCCAACGTGACGTTGGATCCTTAAAACTTTTAAAAAAAAGTTTCACAAAAAAATACATTATCTATTAAAATACATCATATATATATAATAACTTTTTTTTAAAAAACATCTACTTTTTACAAAAGTAGCAAAACCAACGTGACGTTGGATACAATATTATTGTTGGTTACTTTTAAAGTAACATCAAAAACTAAATTGCAGAGAAGTTTAATTAGTACACACATGAGCACATACAGATCAGTTACTTTTTAAACCAAAAAGTAACCAAAAAATTAACTTTTTTATCAAAAAACTTAACTAAAAAACCCCAAAAACGTTTAACTTTATATTTTATTTAATAAATAATATATTAAGCCGGTTCGGCGTTTGACCTACTTTAAAAGTAGGCAAGTATTAAGGCGCTTCGCCGATTGAGAAGGTATATCCAACCTTAGGTTGGTTAGCGACTGAATATGAACCAGATTAGAGTTAATATTGGGAGTAAATATATGAAACTATATTTTAATATATATGTGAAAAAGGATGGCATTTTTACTCCATTTTTCTCTGCTATAGCTTTTATCATAAAATTAGGTCCATTTCCTATATATGTAAAACCACCAAAAAATACTGATGTAAGACATATCGTCCTTAGAAACTCTATAGAATTAGGATATAAACCCTGTGAAAAAGCTAATACGTCATGAACATTAGATATATCTGCGTTGTTTATAGACATACATACAGCTAGAGAGTTAATATATGTTGGCGTGTTATCTAAAAATGACGAAAAAAAAGCAGCAACCCAATATAATAACGTTGGTGTAATTATAGAATGATCGATATATTGTAGTTTATCTTCTATTATATGTAGAGCAGGTGCCATTGTTATAAATATCCCTAAGAACAAAATACAAAGCTCATGAATAGGTGCAAATGTAAATTCATTTTTTTCTAATATATCTCTATTTGATTTTTTATATGCACAAATACCTATTATTGTTAATAATATTTCTCTTATCAACGCTATATTATGACCGAATATGTTTATTGTTGGCAACGATGGTATTATTATTGGGTTTATAAATATAGCTATCAAAGTCAGGAGTATATATATGAAATTCATTTTACCTTGTATGTTTATTATCTTAGATTTATCTAATACGTCGCAACAGTTTTTTTTATTATTATAATCTAAGAAAAAAAATACTATTAGTAGTAAACCGTTAGCTATTATCCATGGTAATATGTTATGTTTCAATGTCCAGAAGAAAGGTACTCCTTTTAAAAACCCAGAGAAAAGAGGTGGGTCGCCTATAGGAGATAGACTACCACCTATATTACATACTATAAATATAAAGAATATAATATGATATGGTTCTAATCTACCTCTATTTATCTTCATGAAAGGTCTTATCAATAATGTTGCAGCTCCTGTTGTACCTATGAAGTTAGATATAATAGCTCCAAACAATAACAATAAACAATTTACTATTGGTGTCCCTTTCTTATTTATTTCTAAATATATACCTCCTGATATAATATACAAGACTACTATGAAGATGATAAACTGTAGATATTCTATTATAGATAATATTGGTGTTTTTATGTCATGTAATATAAATATGTCAGAGAATAATGTTATTCCAGTAAAACCTAATATTATTTTTGCGAAGTTTTTCTCCCAAAACTTTTCAGATATTAAAGGTGTTATTGCAACCGATAATAGTAAGAATATAAAAGGTAACATAAAAATAGCGTTCATATAATTAATGTTAATAAAAAAAATATAAATTTTTTACATTATTTTAATAAAGTCTAATAAATTTTTGAGATTAGTTAAGTATATGGAAAATCATTTTGTTGATAAAAAAATAATTGATAGAATTTAACATTATGAGTTCAATATTTTTTTTAATAAAAAACAATCTTTTGTTATATTTAATATTATTGTTTAGCTAATAATTATGTTAGATTTCCTGGCTAAGTTATTTGGGTCAAAAGCTAAGAAAGATATAAGCCTTATAATGCCTTATGTTGACAAGATAAAAGAAGAGTATACTAGACTAAATTCATTATCTAATGACGATTTAAGAGCAGAGACTGATAAATTGCGAAATTACTATAAAGAAAATATAAATAAAGAAGAAGAAGAGTACAATAAAGCTAGAACTAATCTTATCAATAACACTTCTATTAATAAGATTGAGATTAGTGAGATGCAGTTAAAGGTTAAAAACACAAAGAAAGCTCTTAAAGAAAAATCAGAAAAGGTCTTAATGGAGATGTTACCTACTGCTTTTGCTATTGTAAAAGATACTGCACGAAGATTTACTGAAAATGATAAGATAGAGGTAACAGCAACACCTTTTGATAGACAGTTATTTTATCAAGATAGAGATTATATAGATATCGTTGATGGTACTAGAGCTATATGGAGTACTACATGGGATGTTATGAAAAATAAGTTAAAATGGAATATGATACATCATGATGTACAGTTGATAGGAGGTATAGTATTACATCAAGGTAAGATTGCAGAGATGGCTACTGGAGAAGGTAAGACATTAGTATCTACATTACCTATATTTTTAAATGCTTTAACCGGAAGAGGTGTTCATGTTGTTACTGTTAATGATTATCTAGCAAGAAGAGATAGTATTTGGAACAGACCTATCTTTGAGTTCCATGGATTAACAACAGCATGTCTTGATGATACAGATCCAGGTAGTGAAGATAGAAGAAATGCTTATAGAGCTGATATAACATATGGTACTAATAATGAATATGGATTTGATTATTTAAGAGATAACATGGCTGGTAGAAAAGAAGATTGTGTTCAAAGAGAACATAGTTATGCCATTGTTGATGAGGTAGATTCAGTACTTATCGATGATGCTAGAACACCTCTTATTATAAGTGGAGAATGTGATGATGATGATATTAGAGACTATTCTAAGTTACAGCCATTTGTAAAACATCTTTATGAAGCACAATGTAAGATTGTCAATGAATTCTTATTAGAAGCAAAGGATGGTTTTTTAAAAGGTGATAAGAGTGAAAAAGTAGGATTAGCTTTATTTAGAGCTTTTAGAGGATTACCAAAATATAAACCTTTAATAAAATTTTTAAGTGAACCAGGTGTTAAGATATTTAAAGAACAGAGTGAAAATATATATTTAGAAAACAACTCAGAAAGAATGCCTGAAGTTGATGAAGAATTGTTATTTTATATTGAAGAAAAGAATAATGACGTTGAATTAACAGATAAAGGTTTTGATTTTATGGCTAAAGAACTTAATGACGATAAGTTTTTCTTATTACCAGATATTTCTTTAGATATTGAAAATATTGATAAAAATGAAGATATTGATGAAGATGAAAAGTCTTTAAGAAAAAAGACGTTATTTAAAGATTATTCAATAAAAACAAAAAGGATACATGTTGTACAGCAGTTGTTAAAGGCTTATACATTGTTTGAAGTAAATAACGATTATATTGTTTATAATAATAAAGTCTTAATTGTTGATGAACAAACAGGACGTATTTTAGATGGTCGAAGATATTCTGAAGGGTTACATCAGGCATTAGAAGCAAAGGAGAATGTACCAATAGCAAAGTTATCGAAGACATATGCAACAGTAACATTACAAAATTACTTTAGATTATATGATAAGTTATCTGGGATGACAGGTACAGCAGAAACAGAGATGGCTGAATTTTTAGATATTTATAAGTTAGATGTTGTTGTTATTCCTACAAATAAACCAGTTATAAGAGAAGATAAAAACGACTTAGTTTATAAGACTAATAAAGCTAAATTTGCAGCTATTATAGAAAAGATAGTCGAATTATCAAAACAAGGTAGACCGGTATTAGTAGGAACAACATCAGTAGAAATATCTGAGATGTTAAGTAGGATGTTGACATTAAGAAAGATAAAACATCAGGTGTTAAATGCTAAATATCATGAAAAAGAAGCAGAGATAGTATCTCATGCAGGAGAAAGTGGTACAGTGACTATAGCTACTAACATGGCTGGAAGAGGAACAGATATAAAACTAGATGAAGAATCTAAAAAAGCAGGAGGATTAGCTATAATAGGTACAGAAAGACATGAATCTAGAAGAGTAGATAGACAGTTAAGAGGTAGAGCAGGAAGACAAGGAGACCCAGGTTCTTCACAGTTTTATGTATCTTTTGAAGATAATTTGATGAGAATGACATTGGGAAATGCAAGAACACAGATGTTTATAGATAGTCTTGAAGATGATGAAGTTATAGAAAGTGGAATGGTAACTAGATCTATAGCTAGAGCTCAGAAAAAAGTAGAAGAAAATAACTATGGATATCGAAAACATCTTTTAGAATATGATGATGTTTTAAATACTCAAAGAGAGAAGATATATGAACGTAGAAGAACAGCTCTTAAAAAAGAAATAATAAATTCTGACATATATAATATCCTTTGGTATGTTGTAAAATATTATGTTTTATTAGAAAAAGATGATGTTATATATAAAGATATTGTACGACGATATCATAATATGACTGGTCAGGATTATCCTCAAAAACGAGAAGATTTCGATGATGAGTTATATAAAGATCTATTAGATTTTATTTATAAAAGGTTTGTTGAAATTTATAAAAACAAGTGTTTAGAAATAGAAAACGATGTTTTTCATGGTAAAGAGCCTAAAGAAAAAGAATATAGGTTTAGTATTGGAGATAGTGAATATAGGATAAATATAACTGCAGACTTTGAAGATGAAAATAATAGATTTGATACACCACAAGAAAGAGGAGAGTATTTGATGAGAATAATAGTATCTGAGATATCTATATTTTACATAGATCGTTATTGGCAAAAACATCTAGAAGTTATTGATGATTTAAAACAATCAGTTCAAAATGCTTATTACGAACAAACAGATCCTTTAGTTGTTTTTAAATTTGAATCTTTTGATATATTCACAAAGATGTTGACATCGATAAATTGTGATATTGTTAAATTTATACTAAAATGCAATGTTGTTGGTGTTGAAGATGATGATGAAGATTATGATGAAAGTCCAAAGATATACGAACTAGAAATGGATGAAGCTGAAGATGTTAGAGAACAACTAAGAAAAAAATTAAAAACAGTAGTCAATGGTTAAGTTTTTAGTAGTGCTCATTTAGTGTATTTTAAATAAAACTTATTCTATTTATTTTTAAAACTTTTTTGTAAAAAAGTTTAATCAAAAAACTTTTACGTTTTTGCATTCGCAAAAACAATAATACATAGTGTATTTTAATATATATATATTAAAATTAATTATGTATTCTTTGTTTCGACCATCTGTCGAAACGTACATTTGCTACTTTCTTAGAAAGTAGTTACTTTAAAAGTAACAAAGTAATAAATGTTGGATCCAACGTCACGTTGGAAGAAAGTTTTTAATTTAAAATATTTTGTAAGAATATGTTTGAAAATAATAAATTTTTGAGGTTTCTTTTTAAATTTTTAGTTATTTTAGTTATTATAAAATTAATTTTGCTGTTTATCAATTTTAGTTTTGCTTTTGAAATTAATAATAGTAATTTTAATTTTAAAATAAATGACAAACATATTGAAGCTAATGATAAAAATTATAAAGATAAAAGGATTAATTTTAATGATATCTCTAATATTAAAATTATAGATTCAGCAAAAATAATATTAAAAGAAAATAAAGATTGTGATGAAATTTTAATAAAATATTATGATAGTGATGATTTAAAATATGATATTGGTGTTAAAGATGATACATTAATATTAAAAAATACAAATTTAAAACACAAATATAAGAATTTAGAATTAAATATTTTATTACCTAAAAAAACTTTAAAAAACATTGATATTAATAATAAAAACGGAGATGTTGATATTAATATCTATAAAAGTAAAAATGTTATTATAAAAAATACCAATGGCAATATTGATGTTAAAATAAATAGTAAAGTTTTAAAAATAAAAAATTTAAATGGAGATATAAATATAAACAATAATTCTGATGATGTTAAAATAAGAAATACTAATGGAAATGTTTATTTTAATGGAGTTTCTAATGATATTAAAATTAATAATATGAATGGTAAAATTAATTGTGATATTAAAGGTAATAAAGATGATTACAATATAAATTTTAAAACAGTTAATGGTTTTACAAGTATAAATAATATTAAAATTGACAAAAATAACAAAGATTTAAATATCAATAAGAATAAAAATACTAATAAAAATTTAAATTTAAAAACATTCAATGGTAATATTATAATTGTATTTTTATAATTTTAAATAAAAAATATAAAGGTTATAATAACATTTATATGCTATAAAAAAATATTTTATTTAAGTAATTTAATATTCTATATTTATTCTCTTAAATTTAAAAATTAAAAATGTTTAATTTTATTTAGGAATTAACAATACAAACACTAACATAAAAATAGTATGAAAAATACATTTTCTAAAATTCGAAAATTTATGGCGAAAAATATTAAATATACATCTTTGATATATTTAAATAATACATATTGTATGAATAATAATTTAAATAACACATATTGCATAAAGGGAAAAAATTGTTCTTATACAGATAGAGGTTGTATATATAATAATAATCAACAATATTTATATCATGTTAATAATACACAACAAAATATAAATTATTTAAATAATAATAATCTACAATATCAATATTATGGTAATTATAGCAATTCTAATTCTATACAACAAAATATAGGTTATTCAAATTATGATAATCAACAATATACATATTATGGTAATTATAGCAATCCTAATTTTACACAACAAAATATAGGTTATTCAAGTTATGATAATCAACAATATCAATATTATGGTAATTATAGCAATCCTAATTTTACACAACAAAATATAAATTATTTAAATAATAATAATCCACAATATCCATATTATGGTAATTATAGCAATCCTAATTCTATACAACAAAATATAAATTATTTAAATAATAATAATCCACAATATCCATATTATGGTAATTATAGCAATCCTAATTCTATACAACAAAATATATGTCATAATGGAAATTCTGCATTTGCACCATATATTGTAAATAACAATACTAATAAAAAAAATACTAATGTAAACAATATTAATGATTACAATAAGGCACAAATAATAGATATAAAAAATAAAATAATTATTAACAGAAATGAAAAAAATTCACAAAAAGAACATATAAATGAAGAAATTTTACAAAAAGAGCATAGAAATAATAAAAAAAGAAAATTTAACAGAATAGGAAGATTTAGGAAAGAAAATAAAAAAAAATGTGCTGAAGATTTTCGTAAGGCAAATTTAATAAATAGGATATTTACTGCTAGTTTGAGACTCGTCCAATGTAAAGCAAATGAATTATTAAAAAAAGCTAAAGCAAATGAATTATTAGAAAATGCTAAAGCAAATGAATTATTAGAAAATGCTAAAATAAAAGAATTATCAACAAATACTAAATTAAAAGAATTATTTAAAAATGCTAAATTAAAAAATAAGCAATTTACAAAAATTCATACTTTCCATGAGGTTCCTAATAAATATAAATGTATAGAAGAATTATTTAGCAAAAATATTGAAGAAATTTTAACAAAAAATTCAATTAGATGTAAATCTAAAAATCATAACGCAGTTATAATTGAAATAATAAACAAATTAGATGATCCAAATAATGAAAATTTAAAACGTTTAAAAGAATTTTTAAAAATAAATTATAAAGATTTCTTTAATGAAAATATTAATGTCGAAACATTAATAAATTATGATGAAAGTTTTAGAATATTTTATGATGTTTATAAAACAGATGAAGAAAATAAAGGAACAATAGAAGACTATATTAATAATTTTGTTGACAATGTAAATTCAATAAAAAAAAGAAATATAAAAAAAAAATAATATCAACAAAATTTTCAAAAGTACTCAAATTTAATATTTTCAATCTCACTTCTTAAGTAAGCAACTAACGTGACGTTAGACCTACTTTAAAAGTAGGCAGTAATATCAGATTGGTTTTGTGATACTTTTTTAAAAGTATCGAGTTGCTTACTTTTAAAGTAAGAGATGCTTAGCCGTTTGAGAAGGAAGATCAAACTTTAAGTTTGGAATATTGATATAATTTTTTGTTATTGTTTTAGTTTTATTGAGCATCTTTTTTACAATTACAATTACAATTACAACATTTTTTACTTTTTGGTTCTGTAGGTTGTTGTTCATCACTACTATCTGTTTCATTAGTTGTATTTTGTACATTTTTAGGATTAGGTATATTATCTTCTCCTGTAGGTTTATCTTTTTCATCTTTTCCACCTTTTTCATATTCTTCTTTGTCAGAAGGATCTGGTTTAATTTGTAGTTTTTGTTGTTTAAGTTTTTCTTCTGCTATTGTATTTTCTTTTGTTTTGTACACCTTTTCTATTTCATCTAAAGGATTTGTAAATAAATCTATTTTTTCAATTTTTGCTTTTTTAGTGTCATAATCTTTTACTTTATCTTTTACAATTTTTTCCAATTCTACTTTTATTTTTTCTTTATTAGAATAATTTTTTATTTTTTCTAAATCATTAGAACTATTTATAACAGCTAATATACCATTTTTACAATTTTCAACAGCTGTTTCTAATTCAGATAATGTTTCTTTATCTTTTTCAGCCATTTCAGCCTTTTTAAGTTCATTATGTTTTTTAATAGCAGCATTATTGATTCCATTAATAATAAGAATATTATAATCGCTAAAACGATAAAAGAATTTATCTGAACTTTTTACCTTATTACCATCTATGTCTTTTTCACCAATTAAATATTCTCTAAATCTTTGCAAGTAATATGGTTCTTTTTCTTTTCCCATTTCACACATTTTATCTGATAAAGTTAAATATTCTGTTGGTTTTAATACTGTTGCATATTTATTACTAAATTCAGCTGCTTTCCCTGTAAATTTATTTATTTCTTCAATTTCTCTATTTTTAAATTCTTCTCTCATTTTATTAAATTTATCTAAACCTCCTTCGTAGCAATTACCACATGAAGAAAGATCGTAATTTATAGTAGGATTAAAAGTTACATAATCTTCTTTTATATTTGTATCTAAACCATAACCTATATATTTATCATTTTTATCATAAATAGTGAATAAATAAGTACATTCATCACAAAGATTTCTAAAATCAGAATTGTTTTTTTTTAAAATTTCAAATGTAACAAGTGAAGATAAATCTGGTCTTACTCTTAAAGAATAAGTATATTTATTATCATCTCTGAGATCATAGTTTCCTAATAACTTGATACGATGTTCATTATAAATTTTAACTTGTAATGTTTTATAATTTTTTTCTTTATAATCTATCGCTGCATATTTAATTTGTTCCTCTTTTTTACAATAAATTTCACTAAAAACCTCATTATATTTATTTTTTTCAAATATGTTGCAATTATTAAGATCATCTGTTAATTTTTCACTATATTTCTCCCATAAATTTTTACCTTTAAAAAGATTTTCTACTTTATCTTTGTATATTTTTGCAAGATTGATAATATAATTACCTACAGATACATCTAGTGGATTAAAAATTGTATTACTTTCTTCAAATTTAATATCATTAGTTTTGATTTTTTCTATAACATTTTCAGCATCTATAATAGATGATAAAAAAATATATAAGTTTGCTAAATAATCGAAACTATTTTTCATTTTTTTCTTAAAATGATCACATCCTATAAATTCTTTTCCAACTGTACAATTGTATTCGTCATCATTTACAACATTATCAGCTGAATATTTAACACAACTATCAATAATATCTTTCATCCCTTTCAAAAGTGCATCTATTAAAATTTTTCTTTTGTTAATATCAGTAATATTTACTACATCTGAAGCAGGTATATTACTTAAAATATTATCTATTTTATTTAATTCAGCTTTTAATTCATCACTCTTATCTTTATAATCCTTTTTTATAAATAAATAATCTGAGTAAAAAGTATAACCATTATCTCGTCCAACTACAGAATTACCAGAAGTGTAAACACTATTCGAATTTTTATCAAATAAATATACATTATGACAAATAGAAATGTTACGTTTATCTAAATTATCATTAATTATATTTTTTATATTATCATCTGTTAATCCTGTTTTAGAACGAATTTCAATTACAATTTTTTCTAAATCTTCTTTTTTATATTGAAGAATATAACCTTTTCCCTTTTGTTTATCAATTACTTTTTGAGGTATTTTTAATGTAAAAGTATAATACAACTGTTCTTCGGCATATTTTGCAAATTCTTTACTATCACATTTAACTGTAAATTTATTATTCTTCTCATCATAATCTACACTTAAAAACGAATATTTAGATTTAACGAAAATATTATAATGATCTCTTAATATTATAAATCCGAAACCTTTACCTTTAAATAAATTTTTTTTAATGTCTTCTATAGCTTTTATATAAGTTTCATTAAATTTATCTTTATCTTCTACCTTATATTCAATGTATGCAATTTTAATATTTGTAACAGTAATTTTAAGTTTTGATAGTTCTTCATACGAATGATTAATAAAAGTATTAACATCATAATCAAAATATTTACCATATCCACCTTTCCAATAAAAGCTTAGCTTATCATCTTCACTGCTTTTATCATTATTCAAAATTGAATAAGTTGTTGCATAATCTTCATAAGGATGAATACGTATTGTACTATCTACATTAAAAACAACATTCCTAAAACCACTGTTGGTTAAAGTATCCATAGTATCCTCATATAATTTTTTAGTATCTGGATCTTTAATATTGTACCTGATATCTGCAGAAAATGCACTTGTAATATTACCTACGACAAATATTTCTGTTTTCTTCATAGTTTAATAATAAAAAAAAAAAAAAAAAAACCAAATTTTTTAAAAATTTTTTTAATTAAAATATTTATAATAAAAATTTTACTAATATTATATACATTTAGATAATTTTTTGATTAACTCCTAAAAAACTTATTTATTAGTAAAAAAAAAGATATTAATAATACACTTTTGAAATTTAATTTTTATTTTTATTTAAAAGCATTTGCTCTTTTTTATTAATTAATTCTATAGCTTCTTGTTCTGTAATATCAAAAACTCTACTCTTATCAAATATTGTTGCGTTAATATTACCACATTTTATATAAGGACCATATTGCCCTATGTTCACTATTATATCATTATCTTTATATTTCCCTATTATTTTAGGTAGATTCATAAATCTTAATGCTTGTTCTAAAGTTATTGTTTCTAAATTTTGATTTTTAGGTAATGAAACAAACTTAGGTTTTTCAGAATCTTCTTTATCTCCAATTTGTATTACAGGTCCAAATTTAGCTTTTCTAACATATATCTTTCTATTACTTTCAGGATCTATTCCTAATAACCTAGCTGTTTGTACTTCAACTTTTTCTACTGAATCACATTTATTTAACTGTTCTAAAAGTCCATTATAAAAATGATGTAAAAATTGTATATAATTTTCCTTTCCATCTGCAATGTTATCTAATTGTTTTTCTACATTAGCTGTAAAATCATAATTTAAAAATTCTGGAAAAGATTTTATTAAAAAGTCATTAGTTATCATTGCTATATCTGTTGGATATAATTTATTTTTTTCACTACCTTCTGTTTTTACTTCTTTAGATTCTTCAATATTACATTTATTATCCATTTTTATTACTTCTAATTCTTTTTTAACACCTTCTCTAGATTCTTTAACAACATACCCTCTAGTTTGTATTACAGATATCGTTGGTGCATATGTAGATGGCCTTCCTATTCCTTTTTCTTCTAATTCTTTAACTAATGTAGCCTCAGAATATCTTGCAGGACCCCTACTATACCTCTCTTTACTTATAATCTTTTCTAAATTTACAATGTCATTAACCTTCAAATCAGGCAATAATGAATCATCTTTAATATTTTCATCATCGTCATCATCTTTTTCATCTTTAACTAAATATAATCTTAAAAATCCATCAAATTTTATTGTTTCACCTTTTGTTATAAATGTATATTCTTTTTTATCACTGTTATTAACTATTGTTATCGTGGTCTTACTTAACTTAGCATCAGCCATTTGAGAAGCTAAAGCCCTATTTCTAATAAGATTATATAGTTTTTGTTCATAAATATCTTCAGAAACTTCTACATCAGCAAAATGAGTAGGTCGTATAGCTTCATGAGCCTCCTGTGCTAACTTAGAATCGTTTTTATATTGTCTATTTTGAACATATTCTTTACCATATTCACATAAAATAACATCTTTAGCTTGTTTTATTGCATCTTCTGATAATATAACAGAATCTGTTCTCATATATGATATCTTTCCAGCTTCATAAAGATGTTGTGCTAATAACATCGTCTTAGATACATCATAACCTAATTTAGTACTAGCCTCTTGTTGTAATGTAGAGGTAGTAAAAGGAGCCACAGGTGATTTAGTAACATCTTTTTTTTCAACATTTTCTACAATAAAATCACCATTACTAATCTTTTTATATAATTTTAAGACATCATCTTTTTTAGATATTTTGTTTTTTAATTCAGATTTAAATATAGATTTTTTATATTTAAATGTCGCTATTACTCTATAATCTTGTTTTGCTTTATAATCTAATATCTCACGTTCTTTATCTACTATTAACCTTACAGCTACAGATTGTACTCTTCCTGCTGATAAACCTAATTTTATCTTCTTCCATAATATAGGTGATACTTTATAACCTACTAATCTATCTAATATCCTTCTAGCTTGTTGTGAGTTGACAAGGTCTTCATTTATAGTCCTAGGTTTTTCTAATGCTTTTTTTATAGCCTTTTCTGTTATCTCATGAAATACTATCCTTTTAGTTTTCTTTTCATCTAATTCTAATATATTTTTCAAATGCCAAGATATAGCTTCTCCTTCACGATCATCATCGCTTGCTAAATATATAACATCTGATCTTTTAGATATATTCCTTAATTCTTCAACCATTCTCTTTTTATTAGCATCAACTAAATATTTAGGTTTAAAATCATTTTCAATATCTATTCCTAATTCTTTTTGAGGCAGATTACAAATATGTCCTTGTGAAGACATTATTTCATACCCATCTTTTAAAAACTTTTTCATAGTTTTTGCTTTAGATGGTGACTCTACAATAATAAGATTTAACATACCTCTCTATTACTTGATTATAATAACATTACATCATAATTACAATATCTTTAATAATTTTTAAAAAAGTTAAAAATAAATCTGATAATATTTAATGTTATAAAAAATATAATTTATCAATATAATATAATAGTAAGGTCACTTGGCCGAGAGGTTAGGCAGAAGTCTGCAAAACTTTGTACAGTGGTTCAAATCCGCTAGTGACCTCAATTTTATCCATATTTAATTAAAATTAGTTTTTGATTTCAAAATTATAAATTCAAAATTTCTATTAATCTTCTTGAATATATTTAAATTTCAATACTTTTTATTTCTCTAATACTTAAACCTGTAGATTGTGAAATTATATTGATATCTACATTTAATTTCAACATATTTTTAGCTATTTCTATAGATTTTTCTTTTAGGCCTTCTTCTTTACCCTTTTTAATACCTTCTTTTAATCCTTCTTTTAGTCCTTTTTTTATACCTTTTTTTTCTCCTTCTTCTAAACCTTTCTGATGTGAATTGTATTTTTCAGCTTCATTATCCATCTCTTTTTCCTCAATAGATTTTATCACTGTTAATGTTTCATCATCATATCTTAACTTAGATAATTTCTCTTTAGCTTCTTTGATACCGGCATCATAAGTATTGTAATTTTCATAATTGTTGACAAATTTTATCCAATTCTCGATTTCTTCATGATATAATCCATCTTTGAATTTTTTTAAATATATATACACAATCGTAACTTTATCGCTAGTTAAAATATAATCTTTATCAATAGCACCTGGAATCGTTATATGTTTATCTACTTCTATTGGGTTTTTACGTTTGAAATGAGGATTGTCAGAATCTAATTCATCGTTAATAATCCATATAGAAACCACTTTTGGGTATTTATAATTTCTTCCTTTTACAGTTTCTTCTGCTAAAATCTTCGAACAATAATATATTCCACGGTCTATTAAATCAAAATAAGTTCTATTTTGCATTTCTATATCAATATAAGTTTCATTATCGATCTTAGCTTTTATATCTAATCTGCTTTGTTTTTCAACATCGTAACTCTTTGTTGTTTCTGAGTTTTTTATAGTTACATCTTCAATATAAGGCAAAAAATCATATTCTTTAAATAATGCATTTAAAAACGAAATTAAGATAATCTTATCCTTCTCTTCACCAAATAACTTCTTAAATATATAATCATTTGTTGGTACTATCTTATCTCTTATATCACTCATATCCATAGTCTATCTATATTTTAAAGATAGTTATAATTTTACATATTATTTACTTATATTTCGAATATTTTAATTTTAAAATTTGTAATTAAGAAAAATAATAATTATCAAAAACTTTATATAAAAAATATAATAAAAAAACAGTAAAATTTTACTAAAATAAAGGTTTTTACATTATATATTAATATTATTATATAATGGTCCAGGACTTAGTCCTGGTTACTTTAAAAGTAAGCAAGTAATAAAATGTATGTTCAATCTTAGATTGGTTTTCTTATTAAGTAACTACTTTTTACAAAAGT
>Ga0256405_10007914_pt1 | contig 15587 bp, 30 predicted proteins | sample RumenRJG_02DNA_FD_189096 | JGI IMG/M metagenome (GOLD analysis project Ga0256405, IMG submission 189096) | Bovine rumen microbial communities from Lethbridge, Alberta, Canada - RJG_02 | ecosystem: Host-associated > Mammals > Digestive system > Stomach > Rumen | place: Canada: Alberta... | reverse complement strand
CCATCCTGTTATTTCTTCAATAATCATTTTCACAAGTGCGACTATTACCAATACTGACATAAGTATCAACGCCATAATCGGAAGCACAAAAAATATTGCCGCAACCCACATTAGTACATCAGCCATTCTGATCACCTTCCTTTCCGTCCATCCGTGCGCCGCAGTTCGGGCAGAAATCATAATATGGAGTACGATGTAATATTTTCCTGCCACACTCACTGCACATATCCCAAAATGAAAGTTCGCCTTCCACCATTTTCCACCGCCCATGCCTTACCGGGGCGGCATCCACTCGCTCGACATCATTAAATTCATCCCACATCTCAGCGCAGTAGTTGTCCGGGCAAAGCGGTCCGGGATGACAGGTTTCCCGACACAGCACTTTGATTACATCCTCGATGCGGATAAGCGCATCAGGATTTCTTGTCTTGCTCATTGTCACCGTCCTTCCCGCACCCGCCGTTTGACTTACACCCATTCGGCGGCAGATAGTCACTGCATCCGATGCACGGATTCCCAAGATAACAGTTCTGACAATCCTTGCACCCGATTTCTTCGCAGATATCACACTGTGTCATTCTGTTCACCGTCCTTCCTCACACCATAACTGCAATAACCCTTGCACCGCATCTTTCCCGAAACGGCACACCATCCCCATACATCATCATCCGGGCGAAATCGGATGCAGTCCTTGCACCTCACAACCGGGACAGCATCCACGCTCTCCACCCTTCCGAGCGCTTCTCTCAGCGCCGCATGCTGAGTGTCCGTGCTGTGGTGGTAGTAGTCGGTCAGCACGGCGTATGCCGCATCTGTGTCAATCCATCTGCCCATTGTCCACCTCTTTCGGTTCCCAATTGCTCGGTGCGGCGAACCCCGTCACGCACTGACTGCACGGGTATACGCTCGGCATCCTGTCCGCATGGCGGCAGTTAACGCAGTCAGGCTTTTCGCCGTCATCCCGCAACGCTTCAACCGCCATCCGACACGCTTCGGCAAGCCGTGTCTTCGGACCGAGTTCAGCCGCACGGGTCAGTTCCGATATAGCTTCCTGTTTCGTCATTCCGTATCACCTCCCAAAGCGAACCCAACACAGAACCCTGCGAGCATCCCGAGGGACAGCCCCACGAGGAAGCCGATAACGCTGCCGGTCATACAATCACTCCTCTCCGATAAACTGAAATAAATCCATCTGCCCGGGTATCTGTTCTTCTTCCAGCATCCTTTTCTGCTTGTACTCGGTGTACTTTCGCCGGTATTCGTAAGACTTCCCGAAGATATTCCAGGCGGCCTTGACGACATTCGGCTCATAAGGCTTGATAATCTCCAAATCGTCCACGGCCCTGTAACTGATCGGGCAGCCACAGCAGCCGGTTCGCTTCAGGCCATATACCTCGTAAGCGTCTGAATAGCGAATATCCCGGAAGTCCTTCCAGTATGCCTTGTCTTTGTCGCTGACATAATAAAGCGGTCTGAACCGGTACTTACCGTCCCCGGTCTCTGTGAAGCACAAGGCCGTGTTGTCCTTCCGTGGAACTGACCTCATGCCACCCTCATCCCGGCGCTCCCCGGTGATTATCATCTCGTAATACTTTTGAACGCGATGTGCGATCTTTTTTTTGCAGTAGTCGCAGCATTTTGCGCTTATCTGGAAATCCGGCGGATACTCCGCAATGAAGTCCCGCATGTATTTCGAGCTGTTGATTACGAGCTGAATATTCGGGCGTGGCTCCCCGGATCCGTTGCAACAGCAAAGGAAATTGATAAGCGATTCACAGTGCGGATACCTCTCCGACAGCTCCCGACGCTTTGCGTGCTTATCCTCTGCGGCCTCGTATTCGTCCGCGATCGTGAGCGGAACGCCTTTCTTTTGCCATTCAGATAAACCGCCGGACATAATCTTCGAGACGAACGGAACGCCATACCGGCGTACAGCCTGAACAATGTTAACATCTGGCCGGACTTCCATGATTTCGACGCCGTACTTTTCGGCGGTCGCCTTGACATGGTCTTTCGTGGCCTTCATCTCGAGGCCGGTGTTGAAAAACACATACTGAACCGGCGGAAGGCTCGGAAGGATTTCCCGGGCATATTCGATGATGTCAATCAGGATGTCACTGTCTGAGCCGCCCGAGTATGAACAAATAGCATTCGGATGCTCCCGGAGGTGCGTCATGATGATTCCGACAATAGCCTGCATCTTCTCTGGCGAATCATAATCCGCATACGCCGGACGGTCTGTATAAACTCTGCTTCTGTATTCCATCTTAGTCATCGTTATCCTCCGTATCCAGTCCGAGTGCAAAACCGACCGCGAATCCTGCAACGAATCCGAGGGTCATGCCGATAACCGTCCCGATCACTCCGCTCATTCTTCCTTCCCCTCCGTTACTTCTAGATATACCCCCATCGCATTCGTGAAGGCGTCCCAGGCCTTTCGTTTGTCATCAGACGGAAGTTTGTCCGTCAGCATGGCAAAAGTCTGGAACATTGCCGCCAGCTTGTTCAAGTGTTCCCGTCTTGTCATGTTTCCTCCGGTGGATTCATGTGCTTGCTGAAATCCAGCTCGTCTGCCATAGCCTTCATCATCGGCAGCAGACAAGGAAGTGCGATTCCATTTCCCCACATCTTGTACTCCTGCGAGTCAGTGTGAGGGATGTCTGCCGCCCAATCAGGCGGGAATCCCTGGAGCCTAGCACACTCTGTTGGAGTCAGTCTCCGAGCGGCGTAAACACTATGTTCGGATCCTTCCAGTCTCTCGCCCTGATCGCCGGTGACTTCCCCATGATCAGCACATAATTCTTCTCTGTGGTCATCGCCCATACTCTCTCTCTCTCTCTCTGCGGCTCAGTTATCAGCATATCGGAGTACGCATCCTGTCCGCAGTAACTCCCCGGATGGCTATTTGCCATCAGAGGGCCTGTTGTCTTTTGGTAACTCATAGATCACTCCATGCACTTCTGTAGTATTGAGGGTATACATTTTCTTCCCGTCATTTATACCCCCCCTCGGTGGGAAGGACGAGATCCGTTCCCTTCAATAGCCGCCAGGACTACCACTCCCCCCTGGTAGCAAGAGGGATTCCCACCGCTGACATCAATCGTCCTTGCCGTTTCTGTTTCATATCCTGCTGTCGGTTTATCAGACATCATTCCCTTGCTGTTCTGTGACGGCAGAGAAAAGCATCTATGTCTTTTCATGCTTCACCAGTACCGCCTGTGGCTGTTTATAGTCTCTGCTTGCCAGCGTGTTCGCCTTTTCGTGCCATACATAGGTCTGCCCCATCTTTTCATCTATGGAGTAGCACCCCCCCTCACGGGAGTGAACAGGTACTGGTCATTGTTACATGACAGCGTTGCTGACTTGTTCGTCTGTATCAACGGTCCTTTGCCCCCCCCATCGCACCCGGAGCGGATCTTCAGCGTATAACAGGGATAATCTTCCCCTGAAGCACCTGCTAAAGTCTTTTCCATCTGCAACCACCAGCCGTCTTTCTCGTTTTGGACAGTACCTTGCAAATATTTTGCATTTGTATTCCTGTACTTTTTGACGCAGCTCTTATTCCGGCAAACACGGTTTCTTTGCCGCCAGGTCCTATCATTACCACCTTTTGGCTCATTTTTGTGCTTACCTTTTCGTTTCGCTTTCCGTAATTGTTGTTGTAAGAATAGCTGCACCATTCCAAATTGTCGGAAGCGTTATTCTGCTTGTTTTCATCTATGTGGTTTACGGTCGGATAGTTTCCCGTATTCTCAACAAAAGCCATAGCGACCAGTCTGTGAACAAGATAATTTTTTACTTTCCCATTTTTTGTTAAGCGAACGCCCATGTATCCCTTCTGCGTTTTGTATGGATTTAAAAGTCTTGTTCTATTCTTGATGCGGCCTTTGTTTGAAACGTAATAGCAACCCTCATACCCTTTTATATCTTTCCACTCTTCAGGCATGGTATGATTTTCCCTTGGGATACTTGTTGCTCTTGAATCCACTTGTAATCTGTCGCGCATAAAGCTCCTACTTTGTTCCATGAAGGGCAGGGCTTACACCCCCCCTCAGATTCAGACCACAATCACTGGTGGATCTTTGTAGTCCGTTGCTTGCAGCGTGTTGCACTTGTCTATCTTCGTAAATCGGCATAGATGTCCTGCCTTATCTGTCATCCAATACCCCCCCCTCACGAGAGGACTATCGCCGTGTAATCCGTCACCCTGTCCTGATGCCCCCCCACGATGGTACAGGTCTTCAGACCGTCCCCGTTGCCCCTTGCATCCCATGTGAGAGGGCTTGTCAGTTTTTTTCGGTTACGCTGTCCATTCCTTCTTCAGCTCTTCGTACTTCTCCTCGGACAATCCTGCCTGCCGTATCAATGCGGTCAGCAAGACTTCGGGAAGTGTCTTTGAACGCTTCAGCGATCTCCGAATAATGCCAAGACAGGCCCTCTCGCTCAAGAAGTATTTCTCCGGCACTGTGACCTCCAAGATCTGCGACAAGAAAGATTCTTCTGCGTCTCTGGGGGACTCCGTAGAATTGAGCGTCCATTGTTCTCCAGGCAATCTGTCCTCTTTCAAGATCGACCACTCCGGAGTAACTCCATCCTTTCGGAGGGACAGGTATAACGGCATCTTCCTCGACCATCCGCGCCACTGATTCGATGACGATTCGGAAGTCTTCTCCGTTGTTTGAACTGAAGGCTCCGGGGACGTTTTCCCAACACCAGAATCTCGGTCTAAGAAGTCGAAAATCGTCATCTGTCCATCCACTGTGCAACCGTCTTTGAGCATCTCTCATCTCCTTGCATATTCTTATTGCCTGATCGAACAGGCCACTTCGTTCACCGTCAAGGCCGGCGCGTTTTCCTGCGACCGAAAGGTCCTGGCACGGGGAAGAGTTTGTCATGATATCGACCACAGGAATGTCCGCTCCGCTGATCTTTGATACATCCCCAAGCTGGATGGCATCAGGGAATCTTGCGGCTTCTACCGCCACAGGGAACGGTTCGATCTCCGCTTCCCACAGGGTCCTGATACCGCATATCTGTGCGGCAAGCTCCCATGTGCCAGAACCGCTGAAAAGATTGCCATGAGTTATTTCCACTTCCAGTCCTCCTGCTCCTTATAGACACCGACAACATCATGCACCGTATACTCTTGCCTGACCTGCTCGACTGCGTCCCGTGCGGACTCCGCCGCTACCACAACCCACAGCGCAAAAGACCTTTCCGTCTGGTGGAAGCATACAGCATACTTAGTCATGATCACCTCCATACTCACACTTCACGCCGTATTTCTCATACACGTTATCCATGTACTTTTTCAGCGTGAAATCCTTGTCCTCAAATACCCTGTCGAGCTCATCCTGAAGGTATGCCATATAATTCGACAGCCTGCAGCGGTAGTCCTTCTCCGTGCCGTCCAGACCGCGCCAGCCGATGTCGCGGCAGAGTACCGTCACCGAGACAGCCATCGTCATGGCAAGGACGAACTTCGTGTCTTCTACGCGCGCCGTCTGAGCCTCTGAGCGCAGTTCTGCGGTCGTCTGGGTGTTCAGCTTATCAAGATATGCCATTGTTTCTTTCACGCCCGCCTGAGTCACCCTGCGAGCCATAGCGCGCTTAATCTGCTTCCTCAGACTCATCCGCTCACCATCCTTTCATAGCTGTGCATCCTTGCGAGGTAATCCGAGCCGCTGTACTTCCACCGCCTGTCTTTGTGCGGACTCTGGTCATTCACTCCCGGAATCATGCGCGGGAGGATATCCACGTTGAACTCCCTCCGCGCCCTTGCGACCTGCTCCGGCGTGGGCTTCGGTTTCGGCTTTGCCACGGTCAACACCTTGCGCGGGCGCTTCTCCTCCACCTTCCCGGCCTTGATGCCGTACCGCGCCATATACCGGTCAAGGGTGGTATAGGTGATGCCAAAGTGCCTCGCACCCTCGCTCCGGGTGTGGTCGGCCATGTACGCCCTGACATCCTCGGGATCGCGCTTGGTGCGCTTCTTCGCGCAGGCCGCGCACATCTTCGTCTTGCCGTGCGTCAGCTCAGATGCATCAATTATTTTCTCCCTGCCGCAGTCGCACCGGCAAAGCAGTTGCAGGCCGTGGCGCTTTGGGTTGATTGCCTCGCTGATGACCGTCCAGTGACCGTAGTGCTTCCCGATCAGGTCGGATATTGAGCGCTTACGCATGATGGGCCTCCTTTGCATTGATTCTCTCCGACAACTCGGCCGCGAAAAACTCCATGATGTGGATCGCGTGCGGCGGCATACCTTCCAGCGGCGTACCGGCCTCGCGCATCATCTGCTGGAGACCGGGAATGTCGCCCGGATCCGGCGTGTTGTCCTTGTACTTTGCCCAGAATTGCTGAGCGCGTTTCAAAAGTTCGTGAACCTGTTCGTTCGTCAAAAATCCACCTCCCCATCTGCGAACGGGTTGGACTTGTCCTTCTCCCATCCGAGCCGCCAACTCCAATCATGCATTTCGCTGATGCGCTTCGAGCGTTCATCGAAGACAAGTCGGATTCCGTGGCGGTCGGTGCGACCGGTCAAGCGGTTCTTAGTAATCTGCAGCAGCCGGTCTTGCGTATCTTCGTCTTCGTCCTCTCCCTTCGGCCTTGCGTACCGCATGACCACATCAGCCAGGTTCGTGATATTACTGGAACCGGCGACATCATCATTCTCGAAGCTATAGCCGTTTGTTTTCCGAGGATGCGCGATGAGGAAGATAATCGTATTTGTCCTCTTTGCGATGTTGGCCAACTTCTTCACGAATTCCGTCTGCTGACGGTAGATGTCGCTCGTGATGTCGTCAGAGATTGCCGTCATAAGGTTGTCAATGAACACGATGGAGCAGCCATATTGCCGGATGGCTTTCTCGATGGTCGGAATCAATCCCTCACGGTCTTCTCTCAGGACGGAGCTGTTGTCGTAGAGGTAAAACTTTCCCCGATACCATTCCGCGATATTCGGATAGATGTTTCCGTCAATGCTGTACGCTTCATGCCCGAACGTATTCCGCATGGTGTTGATGTACTCCGGCCCGGCTATCTGGTAATCAATCCACGCCCGGAAGTACCAGTCCATGAGTTCGCCAGAATAGAAAAATACGCTGTGCCCGGCGCGAATCCCGAACGTGGCAAACTGAGAGGCAAGCGTTGATTTACCTTCTCCGCGCTCGCCGGTAATAACCACGAGCTGACCGAAGTAAAACCCTCCGAGGACTTCATCCACGGCACTCATGCCGGAGCTGAATTTCTTCATGGTGCTGAGGTCGACCCGCTCCACGTCCGCAAGCTGTTTGATTTCGGCGACCTCGACCGGCACGGCGTTGTTGATGGCGTCCCGGATCGCGTCCTTGCCGAACTTCCGCAGTATGTCATTTGCGTCCTTACAGCCCCGGTAGTCCTCCGGGCGGACATGCTTCACGGTTCCGTTAAACCGCACCCGCATTTCATCCAGAAGCGTGATTTCGTCCCGCTCATGGTCGCCGAAAATAATCAGCGTTTCGAACTGGTTGAGAAAGTCCCAGCAGTACGGCACCCAAGTAAACCCGTTTTTACCGGTAGGAACCGAGACAGCGTTCTCAAATCCGGCTTCCGTGACGCTAAGGCTATCTATCTGTCCTTCCGTCATAATCAGCGTCTTTTTGTCCGGATTACAGTGATCCATACCGAACAGGATCGGCATGCAGTTCGCCTCGCACCATTCCTTCGAGCCGTTGCCGGGCGTGAACTCCGTGTTCCGATACTTCACGAACCGGAGGATTCCGTCCGCATCATAGAACGGGAAGACAAGAATGCTGTCGTTCGCCTTCTGGGTCGTGATTCCGTAGGATTCCGTCACAGCCTGGCTGATTCCGCGCGTCCGCATATACTCGACCGCCGGGCTCGTGGTCTCTGCCCTCTGCTTCCGGTGGATGCTGCGGAAGTGCTTATATCCATCTCCGTAATAGGCATCTGCTTCCGTCCCCAGAGAGAAGTTGAAGTCCTTGTGCAACGTGATCATGTTTCCGTGAGCACCGCAGGACGCCCGGAGGCACTTGAAAGCGCCGGTCTTGAGATTGATGCTGAACGTGAACTTGTCCTTGTTGCCGCCGTTGCAGTACGGGCAGCGCTGGAACTCTAACTCATCTCCGCGGGTACGGACGCGGGCGCCCTGCTCTCTCGCGAACCTCTCCGCATCCTCCCGCCGGAAGTCATACAGTGCCATTCTTCTCCGCCTCCCTCATGCGGTCGTATTCCTCCATGCTCATCCCGTCATCATTGTCATTTTCCGCGCCGGGTGATGACTCTATATTGTTTTCTTTGTTATCCCTTGTTATTACATTGTTCTCTTGTATACCTTCCGTGTCCCGTCGCTGTCCCGTGCGTGTCCCTTTTGTGTCCCGTTTGGTGTCCCGCATATCTTGATAAAACCCATAATTTACAATGGTTATCAGTGTCCCGTTTGGTGTCCCGGTTTCGATCATTCCGTCGTCTCGCAAAATCGATAAAAACCGGGAAGTCTTGTTTTTACTCCATCCCCAGCGCTCCGACAGCTTGCGGACGGAAGTCAAAAACGTGCCGCGTCGAACGAGGAACGGCTTTCCGTTGACCATGATCGTTTTATCTCGAAAGTTTGCGGAGAGAATCAGATCTATCCACGCTTTGAACCGGCTGAACGGTTTTTCGGAGTAAATCCAGTGCTCTCGGATGTTTCGGTCTATCGATATCCACCCGTCGGCACGTTTCTTCTCTTTCATCCGAAATCCCCCCTCTCCAGCCGCTCCTTTAAGTCACGGTACAGAACCTCCTTGATCAGGCGCCCGGTCGTTTCTTCCTTGCAGAAAATGACTTGCAGGTTATAGCGGACTGACCATGCGGTTATAGATGCCAGAAACGCCACCGGGTTGAATCGGCTTCGGTACTTCCCGGCTATGAGATTTTCCCAAGTCGCGTTTTCCACAAACAGATACACCCGCGCCCCGGCGTCCCTGGCTCGCTCGAACTCACGCCGGAACCGCGCCCGCTCCCTCGTGAAGCACTCGGCGAGCTCATCCAGATCCATCTTTCGCTCGATAGCACACAGCGGCCTGATAGTGTCGGAAGCGTCATAGATGGGCTTCCCGCTCGGCAGGATGGCGTTATAGGCATAATCGCAATAGGACAGCGTTGCCGCTTCAAACGGCGAGCCAAACGCCTTATATCGGCGTCTGGCCCTGTCCGTCTGTTGCTCTCTGCGGTCGACCAGCACACGGAAAGATTCGAGGACTTCTCGTTGCTGGAAAGCGTCCATTAGAACGGCAAGCCCTCCTCTCCGGCGCCTTCGGGAACGGAGATGAAGTCGGAACCGGTATCGGAAGCGCTACGGGCACCGGCGGGCGCGTTCTTGACCGGCCTGTCCTTCGGAAGCTTGAACTTGCCCTCGCGGATCGCGCCGATGGTGGTCGCTCCGCCACAGATCGTGCTCGTGTAAATCTTCCCCTGATAGAGGCGCTCTTTCCCGATAAACAGCCCGCCGAACAGCTTGCCCTTGAGGGTGTTTTCATCCCAGTTCCACGTATATCCGGCGTTGCTGTCCTCAACGGCATTGGTGAAGGTCTTAAACTTGCGCTTCGTCCAGCCGTCTTTTTCGGATCCGTCATCGGTCGGAATGCTGAGGTAGTAGTTTCCGTGCCACTTCTTGTCCTCGCGATCCTGAGCGCGGTACTCGTTGGCGTAGTAGTCCTTAAAATCGCCCTCTGCGATGTCCAGAGCAACAACGAGCTGTTCGCCGTACTGGCCGGACTCGACGGATGCCTTCATGATCTTGCAGACATAGCCGCCCTTCGGGAGCTGCTCCATGCCGGAGCCGTATGCCTTAGTTTCTGCGTAGCCGGAAAATGCTTTCATAGTCTTTGTCCTCCTTAGAAGTCTTCCAGTGCCTTCAGCACGATGGTGATATCGTTGTCGCATTCATCCGTATCAAATGCGTTCATGGGTACCTTGCAGGTCGAACCGTCCGCACTGAGGATGAACTTATATTTCCCGTCCTGCCTGACCGCCCAGACTACCGTTGTCATCTTGGACTCGAGCACGAGCTTTTCCAGTTTCCGCCCGTTGGTCTTGATCCGGGTCTTGATGATGCCGTTGTCATCGGAAACCGTCTCAGAATGGCACAGGATGATGACGGTCAGGTCTTCCCGCATGGTGAGCGCCTGGTTGACGATTGCCCAGCCGTTCTGGGCGAGGTCAGACCACGCGGAGCGCTTGTCCCCGGACTGCATGGCGAGGATCCGCATCTCTTCCGCTACCATGAGGCCGTTCAGCGTGTCGATAACGACATACTTGATGTGCTTGAACTTGTCCTCGGTGTTGATTTTGTTCAGCAGGCCGGAGACGACCGAGAAACTGTCGGAGCTCCAGTAATTCATGTTGTCGACGGAATATGCCTTCCGCCATCCCTTCCAGTTGAGCCCTTTCTTATCGGAATCAATGTAGAAGGTCTTCTTCGGGTCGAGGTTCCGCATGGCCGTGGTCTTACCGGCTCCGCTCTCGCCCATGACACCTACGACACGGCTCATATTATTTCTCCTCCTTAATTTTCTCGATGTCTCTTGCAATACGCCGCCAGTCCGCTTCCGTCAGCGGCGGGTCATCCTCCGGCGTCAGGTTGCTGACGGTGTTGTGGACGATGGCGAAGGCGTCCGCGGTGGCGGCGGTGACGGTGGTCGACTTGGACATGACCGCCTCGGACAGAGCGCGGTGCAGTGCGGTTTTCAGGTCACGGATTTCAAGGTATGTCATGTTAGTCCTCCATTTCAGCGTTCTCAGGGTTAATCTCGTACCATTCCTCGGCTCGCTCAACGGCGAGGTCGAGCATGATGTCCTCGTGTGCTTTCAGATAGTCCTTAAGGCATTCCGGGCAGACCACATCATAAGAGCCGTCAAACTGGTAGGCATGGTCATCGAGGATGTGCCGCTTGCAGTACGCGCAGACGGGGCGCTTCTGCTCCCAGCGGTACTGCTCCGCCTCGTAGCGGTCATAATCGTCGTACGGGTCACCCATTGTCACGCCCTCCGATTTCATCAAGGATGTCCGCAAGGTTACTTAACTTGTCGCACATGGCGAGGATGGTATAAAGTGCCCCGCGTTGTTTGAGTGTGAACCCCGCGCCGCTGTCGGTAATTGTTTCGTGAGCGTTCCGGAGCGACCACATGACATCCCGCAGTTCTTCAGCGGCGATGTAGCAGTCATAAAAGTCTGTGTTTGGTTTTGCCATTGTTTTCCTCCTTTGTGCTATACTGGAGGCGTAAGCACCTCTGCTTACACCCAACTCCCGAGCGTCCGCTGCTCCCCGAAATCAGCGGGCGCTTTTCTTTGCTTCCGCGACAAACCACCGGTCATCCTCTGAAAAGTCCGACGGCTTGACTTTGTGGTGTGTTCCGAGCCTGCCGTAAAGGTACGGCGCTCCGTTTTCTTTGATCCTCAGCCGGAAGACCGCTTCTCGCTGCTCCCCGAAGTAATTCCGGAAGCGGTTGACGATCCGCGTCCCCGGTGCCAGGGTGGCCATCTCCTCGATGGACCGGATCTCCCTCACGGGTTGAAAAGATTCAGCCCGAGCATGATCAGCACCCCACAGAATAAAAAGCCGTTAAATTCCATTCAGTTGCCCTCCTTCCAGATGAATATCTCAGAGCGGAACACACCGCGCCTGTTCGCTTCGCCGTGGCTGTTCACGAGGATGTCCACGCATCCGTTCGGGACACCCCGGTCTTCCACCGTGTAGATGGTGCCGTTGATTAGTAATCGTGTGCCGAACGGGAACTCTCTCCCGGTGGCCACCGTCCTGCCGACGGTCATCGGTGCGCCGCTGGCTGTCCGCCCGGCGTTCCGACCGTTGCAGCATCTCCCAAAGCAGTAGTGACTCATGCGATGCTGTCCAGCGCTCTCCCAGTGTCCCGTTGGAATTCTCTCTGCAAAAAAAATGTTCTCTGCCGGAGCTGCTGTGCTGTCCGTGGCGATGATTGCCGGAATCGGTTCGGCCTTCACCTCCTCGACATGCCAGTGAAACAGCATGACGGCGGTCAGGCCGATAAAGATGCCGGTTTTGATTGCTGTCCATGCTTTCATTCCCGGATACCTCCCAACTGGAGCACGAGCCGCCCGACCTCATCCGCAGGCATATTGCATGCGTTGCATATCCTGGCGAAAGACTGGAGTGTCGGCACCGTTTTGCCGCAGATGATGTTGCTGAAGCCCGGTCTGCTGACGCCGATGTCGTGCGCAAGTTCGGCTTGCGAGTTGTATTCAGCCTCCGGGTCATGTCGGTTAATGTGCCGACCGACCGCCGCCGCGAAACGTTTACGCCATGCGGCGACCTTTTGGGCGGGTGTAAGTGCGACCTTAGCCATTGTTCACCTCCATCTGTTCCGGCCGAATCTGACCCGAATTTCCTCGGGTGCTACCGACGTTTTTGGCAAAGGAAGCGCGGAGTCTGTCTTTCTGTTCCTCGCTCAACTGACGCGGCGCGTGAATCCTCAGCCATGCCACCGGGAAGTGTCCGCAGATGGAACCGTCAGGGTTCTCGATATAGTCCACTTCCGTCGGGTGCTCCCGGTGTAATTTCTTGAATTTCGTGATTTGTGCTCGCTGACTGAGAGTTACTGTGGCTACACTCTCGCCGGTCAAAAACTCGATGCAATTCTCGGTAAATTCCATTACCCCACCTCCATGAAGTCGTTCGGGTTTTTTCCGATCGCTTTGCAAATGCGAACGAATTCGTCCGCCGTCATCTTGCGCTTGCCGTTAAGAATCCCGGAAATCATGTTATCGGTTAACCCGGTTTTCTGTGCCAACCAGCTCTGCTTGATTCCCTGTTCCTCAAGATACTGTGCTACTTTGCTCTGAACTACCATCCTTTCACCTCCTTCCGTTTTATGTCATCCTTCCGCGTTACTCCCATATATTACTACCAATATTTCTGTACTGCAAGAGAAAATTAAGCCTTTTTGGTAATTTATTGTGGATTCTAAAGATGTGGGATATACTGGATTAGGGAGGTGAAGAATATGAAGACCATCGGAGAGAACATTAGAAACTTTCGTCAGTTCCGCAACATGACTCAGGTAGAACTGGGCAAGGCGCTCGGACGGTCTAAGAATGTTGTGTCGAATTGGGAGCGTGGTGACAATGAACCCGATCTCGACACTATTGCCGAAATCTGCCGGGTGTTAAATGTTACACCCAATCAGATGTTTGGATGGGAAAAGAACCCGGAATACGAAGCCCGCATGGCGCGGTTAACTAAATACGCCGAAAAGATGACGGAACTGGAAAGAAAAAAGGAGGAGATTGAGCGCGAACTTGCGAGCGTCCGCAAAATGTTCCATACAATGTAAAAAAGCCCCGCACCTGTTGGCGCAGGCGCGAGGCTTCCCAGATATTCCTATCTGTATTGGCGAGGTAATTATACCATGAAAATCAACATAGAGAAACTCCCCTCCGGAGCCTACCGGATCCGGAAGACCGTCCGCGGCAAAACTTACCGTGTCACGGTGGACTACCGCCCAACGGAATCGGAAGCGCTGCGCCTGCTCGCTGACGTCATGGGCAGGGGTGGCACCGCCCGGACACCGCTCACGTTCGGGGAGGCCGCGGAGCGCCATTTGAGCGCGCTGGACGGCGTTCTCAGCGCATCCACGCTCCACACTTACCGATTGATGCTAAACATGCTCCGGCGCGACTACAAACGCTTCTGCGCGGTCAGATTGTCCGCCATGACATCGGAAGATGCTCAGCGCTTGCTCACGCATTACGGCAAGACCCGCAAGCCGAAGACGGTCGCCAATCTCTACGGATTCATCTGTGCCGTTCTGAAGGCCTACGCGCCCGATATAACGCTCCGGGTGAATCTGCCCGCACAAATGCCCACGGAGCCGTATATCCCGTCTGAGAGCGATTTGCGCGCCGTGTACGAGGCTTTCCGCGGCACGAAGTACGAGATACCATTCCGCCTTGCGCTCTGCGGCATGAGGCGGTCGGAAATCTGTGCGTTGACCGTGGAAGACCTAGACGCCGACAACTGCTTTCACATCTGCCGCGCGCGCATCCAGAGCGATGACGGCTGGACGGTGGCTGACCGTACCAAAACGCCCGAATCCACCCGATATGTCCGCATCCCGGACGACCTCGCCGACCTGATCCGGCGGCAAGGCTATGTCTACCGCGGCGTCCCTCATGCCATCACGCGGAAGCTGACGGAGACGCAAGACCGGCTCGGTCTGCCGCGCTTTACGCTCCATAAGCTCCGGCACTACTATGTCAGCTATGCCCACGCCATCGGGATCCCGGACAGCTTCGTAATGCAAAACTGTGGCTACCGTTCCGACCGCATCATGAAAAAAACGTATCGGCACGCCCTGGCTGATAAGCGCGCAGAGATGGACAAGCGCGTCCTTGATGGTATCGACGCCGCCCTGAAATAATTTGCCACGCGTGGCATATTTTTGTGTCAATCGTGACAAAATAATGTCAAAATCCGCTTAACAGACAGCACCGAAAAGTGCCGAAAATCATAGCAAATATGCAGATTTGAGCCGGAAATGGCGGTTTTTGGTATCGGGACGCGCTCCCGGTGTAGAAAGCGGCAAACGCCGCATAAATGCTATATCTTCCGTGCCGCGTGGCAAAATTCGTGGCATAAAAAAAAGACCCCCACCGCAAATGCGATGAGGGTTTTTCTTTGCTTAGTAGTCCTGTTCGCTGACCACATGGACACCCGGGCCCGCGGGGAGCTCGCGCCGGTACTGGTCATCCCACTGGCCATGTTCATTGATGTAGCACCATCCGCGTGAACTGTGTACGTAGGCGTCGGCAACCATCCTGCCGTCAGCGTCGAGATAGTACCAATCGCCGCGATAATCAAGCCACTGGCCGGACAGCATGCCGCCGTCATGGCCAAGGTAATAGTAAACATCGCCGTCAAGGTGCCAGGAATCACGAATCATGCGGCCTGCAGCGTCGAAGACATACCAACGGCCATCAACATAGCGCCATTCGTCCCTGACAGGCTCGCCGTCTTCGAGGTATTGCCAGTCGCCGCCTTCGTGCGACCACCCGGAACCGCGCAGGATCGGGATGTCGTAGATGTACTCGACATGCCCGACATAGGACAGCGACGGGCGATTAAGGTTCCCGGCATAGAGCAGGGCGTCTCCGACCTGTAAAACCTCCGGGTTCTCAATGTGTCCGTCCCGGATCCTGACCGGCACATCCTCGAAAAGGTCACTTCCGAGCATGGCGGCGGTATTCAGCAGCGGAATCTCGCACCCGATGCGCTGATAGGTAGCGCACCCGCTGGAACTGCAATCGGAGTAATAGCGCCCGCGGTACGGCGTGTAGCAGAACTGTCGCAAGTCCTGATTGTAGGAATTCCGTCCCAAAATGCTCCCGTAGAGCGCCCGGAAATTGTCCCGCTTGCCCGGCGTGTCGAGGGCTTTCAGCCGCCGCACCCGGAGCAGACCCTTGCGGACGCCGTTGGACATCTTGCCATTGTAGCGCATCTCGTTGTACTGGTAGAGATTCTTAAGGGACGGAACATTGCTACCATGTCCACATATCGTGATGTCTCTCTCGG
>Ga0256405_10007912_pt1 | contig 15587 bp, 14 predicted proteins | sample RumenRJG_02DNA_FD_189096 | JGI IMG/M metagenome (GOLD analysis project Ga0256405, IMG submission 189096) | Bovine rumen microbial communities from Lethbridge, Alberta, Canada - RJG_02 | ecosystem: Host-associated > Mammals > Digestive system > Stomach > Rumen | place: Canada: Alberta... | reverse complement strand
TTGGAACAAGTTCTTCTATGCTTATCATTTCCATCTGGTTCATATCTTTCGGTATTTTCTTGAGCATTTCTATCACCCTATTTCATTATACCACATTTATGCAAAAAAGCCTACCACTTTTTTGAACTGCAGTTCATTTTAGTGGTAGACTTTTGCGACAGACTGAAAGGGGCTGTTGCAACACCCTCTTCCCTTTTCTTAAAAAGATGATCGTATATGGCTCATAATAGTTTTAAACTAAAAACCAATTTATTCAAATTATCTTGACACATTTTGCCAAATGAAGTATAATATGATCAGCAAAGGTGCTGTTTTTTCGACAGCACCTTTTTTTATTGGAGGTATGGTTATGAAAAAAGTTCCAATCATAGGCATTGTGCCTTTAATAGATCATACGAAGAACAGCTATTGGATGCTTCCCGGATACATGAAAGGTCTGAAACTGGCAAGTGCTATGCCGATAATGCTCCCCGTCATCGATAATATTGCCGATGCCGAGATGATTGCAGATATGTGCGACGGCTTTCTGTTTACAGGCGGTCATGACGTTGATCCTGCTGTGTATGGTTCAGAAAAGACCGAACTTTGCGGTGAGTGCTGTCCTGAACGTGATACCATGGAAAAACTTCTACTTGATATTGCATTGAAAAGAGATATGCCTGTTCTCGGCATATGCAGAGGGATTCAGTTCATAAACGCCGCATTGGGAGGTACATTGTGGCAGGATATTCCCACGCAGTTTTCAGATAAGCTTACCCATTGTCAGAAACCGCCCTATGATAAGCCTGTTCATAATGTCGGGATTGCAGAAGATTCGCCGCTGTATGATTTGCTGAAAAAGGATAATATCGCTGTCAACAGCTATCATCATCAGGGCGTACGGGAGTTATCACCTAAGCTGAAAACTATGGCATCCGCTCCTGATGGTCTTATAGAAGCAGTATATGCTCCCGATCATAAATTCCTGTGGGCTGTCCAGTGGCATCCTGAATTTTCTTATGAAACAGATGAGAACAGCCGCTTGATATTCAAAGAATTTGTTGACCACTGTTAATCTATAAGGTCGTTCTGAAATCTTGATAAATGCTCAAAAGGCAAAATCTGCCGACCTCTGAAAAGTCCGCAGCCGTCATTGATGAGCTGATTGTTTATAGCCTTGAACATATTGACATTAATGTTCGAGAGATCAAGTTCCTGTAATTTTATCAGCCTTTCATAGGCTTCATCAAAATATCTGCATTCTCCGGCAGGTATGATATCTCTTTTGCTCCTGCTTTCTTCCTGCTGTTTTTCGTAGCCGAAATGATTTGCATCACCTATTTCGGCAAGATCGTCCATATCCTTTGTGCGAAGCTGTAATTCGGTGTAGCACCTTGCAAGATTATCATAAAACGTGATATGCAGAGAACGATATCCCGATGGGCGAGGCGTTTTAACATAATCCCTGTAATAAGGACGATTAGTTTCGCTGAGCGCATCGGAGTATTTCTCCTGAATAAAACCTGATACCTCTGTTGTGAATCCGCGCACCTCAAGAAATTCGGGCAGGATATTTGCTATCTCGTAAAGATATTTTATCTCCTGTTCCTCGGCGTTATCTTTATTTTCTACATGGCACTGCGGAAGTGAGATCACTATGCGGTATGCGATAAGATCACGAAAACAGATAAGCTGATTTTTTATCTGCGCATCGTTGGGATAGCAGCCGTTTTTCTTGTAATATCCGTAGATGTACTCAAGTATATATCCGTTGAATTTTTCCTCAGCCCTTATCAGCGACTTTATCCTTCCCTTGAATGTAAAAGCAAGGAAAGGATATTTTTGTGTCATGTACTTGTAGAATTCTTTTATCCTCTGAGACTGTGAAGTCAGGAAGTCGTTATGCTCCAGAAGTTCAATTATCTGTATCAGAAAATTGCTGTGAGCAAGATCGATGGTGTTATGTTCCTCGATGGCGGAACGTTTAAGGTCGGAGGAATACTGGTGCAGTATCTTCAGCACAGTATCCCCCGAAAACAGGTAATCGTTAAGTGATATCATTTTATTTTCCTCACTTTATTATCTTGAAGCAAACTGTATTTGAGTTGATGAGCGGTGCGCAGTATTCAAAATATATCGTCCCCGATACAGTGCTTCGTATTTCCGATACTGTTTCACCGTCGAAGGGATCGGATATGATACCGAGAAGATCACCCTTTTCAACACGTTTGCCTATTTGGATAAGGCTTTTGAAAACCCCCGCCGCTTCCGAGCGTATCTGACAGGTCTTGCTTTCGTCTACGAGTTTTGTAACATATGCAGGGGGAGTGTTCGCTTTTATGATGCCCTGCTTGTCAAGAAAACGAAGTATCGCATAGACAGCTTCATCTGCGGCGTTTTCATCAATTACATCGGTTGCGTTTGCGTAAACGGAGAACGCTTTAGTCTCCCAGACCTGCCAGTTGAAGTTAAGAGTTGTTGTATCATAAGGTCTTGGCTTGCGGATAATGCCGTATTCAAGACCGAAATCTTTCATCAGTTTTGCATTAGTGAAACCTGTATCCATCATCTTTACATGGGGCAGGAAGTTTCCCGGCTGATAGAAACTTGCAAGCTGTATTCCGAACTCATATCCCTGGATTTTGGTGAAAAGTCCGTCCGCTATACGCTGGGTGGTTTCACCCTGCTCGTATCCCGGGAACATTCGGTTTATATCAGTATTATCCATAGCCCAGAAACGCTTTCCGATGTTCATTGAGTAATAATTCACGCAGGGTATTACCATTATCTCGCAATCATCAGCGATATGCCCTTTAGATTCAAGCTTTTTCAGTTCCTGTACCATTCGTGAGCAAACGTACATCTGCTGAACTTCATTTCCCCGCATTGCACCGACTATTGCTGCTGACTTCTTCCCATGACCGAATTTGAAACCTATGATATCCAGCTGTTCGCGATAGGGAGATCTTAGCGAAAACAGTATTTTCTTTTTCACTTTTCCTCACCTCCCGACATTGGCTGTAATATCCTCGCAAGCAGAGAACCGCCGTAAACAACGGGGTATTCACGCAGGGTGAATATCAGCCCGTCGCATACAGCTTTTACTATTTCAACTATTTTTGAAGTCAGAGGATCGACCACATCACCGATATGGTCACCTTTTTTTACGGTATCACCGAAGTTTGCACAGGGCACGAATATCCCTGCCGCATCAGAGTTTACAAAACCGACCTCTCGTCCCACCGATACAACAGGTTCACGGACGTAAGCCGTTTCACCTTTCCACATTCCAAGTTCTTTCATAAGATTCAGGACGCCGTCAAAAAGCTGATCGCAGTATTCTTTGGTTATGCGCATACCCACGCCCATTTCTACGACCAGAGTTTTGGTCCCTCGCGTATTTAGGGTATGAGCAAGGGTCGATTCAAGCACAGTTGCCGCGTCGTGTATCCATATAAAATCAACGTTCATCAGCTTAGCATATGGCAGAAGAGTTTCAGCGGTGGGTACACTCATTCTTATCTGCGGTATCTCTTTGAGAAAGATATTGCTGGAATGAACGTCGATGCAAACATCGGAACCGCTTATGTCCTTGACGATAGCGGCACAAAGCATTTCTGCCATTGTGCCGTTTTCGGAACCCGGAAATACACGGTTCATATCAAGGTCGAACATGGGAATTCCCCTTGTTATGGAGTCTATCCCCATAGGATTGAGGGCAGGATAAATATCAACTATGCCGTCCAGCATATCTATATTTTTATCGATAAAACTCCCCACCATATATGCAAGATACTGACCTTCAAGTTCATCACCGTGAGTACCCGTCACCAGACTCAGACGGGTACTGCTTTTTCCGTTTTGGATACGGCGTTTTTGAATATTCAGATTTTCATGTACAGCAAGCGCTGCACTTGCTATCGTTTCTGTCATGGTCTTCACTTCCCTTATGATAATATGCTCCTTACAAGCTGCAGCTGCTTTGTATACCGCCCGAACATTATCCCTCTGTCAATAGCGCAGTCACGAAAATCACGCCCCTGCGAGAGTACGATATAATCATCGTTAACGGGGCAGTTGTTTGCAGGGTCGATGCCCTCCCAGTGGTCGCCCGTCCAGTATTCCACCCAGGAATGTGTCTCTCCGTCACAGAAAGCAAGTCCTGCGATATATCTTGACGCTATGCCGTCCATGCGCAGCAGTGATATAAGTATGTGGGAATAATCCTGACAAACGCCTCTGCCTTTCAAAAATGCCTGAGCGGCTGTTGTTGAAGTATCCGTACAGCCGTGTTTATAGCTGAAATGATCCGAAAGCATATTGCAGATATACTCCGCTTTGTCCTGCACTGTGCCTGTGCATTTGGTTTTAATCTCATTGTAGAAAGTGATCAGCATTTCATCGGGCTGAGTGTACTGCGATTGATAAAGATAACATGGCATATAATCGGTGCGGTGCTTTGAATTATCGACCTCCGCCATACCTTTTATCTCAAAATCAAGAAAACGATGGTCAACTTTCAGATAGCCTGCTGTAACGTTATTCCCGAAAGCGTCAACGGTATGCTTTACAGAAACAGTAGGATCGATCTTCAAATCGCAGGATAGGATCTTCTGCGTTTCAGTTTCGGGCGGAATAATGCGAAGCGCAAAGCTGTGGTCGTGTACATAATCGTCAAAGGTCAGTTTTGTGGAATAGTAAAAGTCTACACGCTTCATACACGCACCACCTCCGCATCAAACAGATGTCCCAGACTTTTCAGGGCTGTTCCGTTATCATTTTCATAATCGACCTCGGTGCCAAGAGTTTCCACCAGCACAGAAAGATACTTCGTGTTATATCTAAACGGAGTACCTTTCGGAACTCTGTTCAGGTTTTTGCAAAGCCTGATAAATTCCTTTTCCACGGTTGCATATGGAAATCTCATTCTCATATACATATCCAGCCTTTCAAGTGTTTTGCCAATGTATATGATATTTCTGATCTCATCATCGTAAATATGCTCGTTCACGCTTCCCCAGAAACTGTACATTATATCTTTCAGCGGCAGAAGACACATACGTATATTTGCCTTATCCTGTGATCTTGAAAGAGTATCTTTTGCCATCTGTAAGAATGACAGTGTTTTGGTTGAAATTTCCTCGCGTAGAACAATGCCGTTGTCGTATGCCCTTTCAAGACAATACGCAGCCGAATTCGGATTGTTTTCGTCATACAGAAAACTGTGTATAAAATCAAGGCTGTCCGTATAGCTGTCCGCCAGCCCGAAATTTACAAGAAATTCCCTGTAACCGTACTTATCATCTATCATTTTATCATACAGCTTGTCAAGTGACCTGAGCGTGATGAAGAATCTTTCAGTATAGCGTCCCAGCCAGTAAAGGCGGTCGCTGTGTTCTATTGAGATAGTACCCATGTATCTTTAAAGCCTCCTCCTTGTGATGAGTTTACTACGAATGAATCGGGGTTGCGGGAAAATCTGGTAAGTCCCGATGCCCATACTTTTGTTTTTTCTCCCGAAAGCACGAATGCTCTGAGGTCTGCCTTTCGCATGACTGTTTCACCGTTATCAAGTATAGGAAGGTCGAGAAAGTCTATGACTTCCTGTGCGATGAAACGTCTCGGTTCTGCAATTATCGTCTTGCGGAATTCCTGCAGTTTTTCCTTTGTAAGGTCACTTCCGAATACTACACCGTATCCACCTGCTTCTGCTACATCCTTGATGACAAGCCTTTCAAGGTTGTCCATAACATACTTCATATCCTCCTCATAGAATGGCAGATATGTTGGTGCGTTTTTGAGTATCGGTTCTTCGCCGAGATAGTATTTTATCATCTTCGGTACAAAATAGTATATGCCCTTGTCGTCAGCCACTCCGTTTCCCGGTGCATTGACTATGCCTACATTTCCGCTGCGGTATGCTTCCATAAGATTTGGTATGCCTATCAGTGATTCCGGCAGGAATGTCAGCGGGTCGAGATACTCGTCTGCTATACGTCTGTACAGCACACCTATCCTTGTTTTGCTTCCCGAATATGTACGCTGATAAAGGATATTGTCCTCAACAAAAAGCTCATCATTCTGTACCAGAACAGAGCCTGTATGCTCCGCAAGATATGAATGTTCAAAATATGCCGCATTGTATCGTCCCGGGGTAAGTATAGCCCTGATGCCCCCGCAGTTTGAGTAATCCATTGTCTCTTTCAGGAGTTCAGCATAACCTCTGTTGTCAACGATATGGTTTTCTGAAAAAGCCTGCGGGGCAGCAATACGGGTAAGCTCCCTTGCGATAAGCGGATATGATGCTCCCGAGGGTATACGCAGATTATCCTCTAAAATATACCATTCACCGTCCTTAGCCTGAACAAGGTCAATTCCCGAGATATGACTGTACACCTTGTTCTTTGGCGTTATGCCTTCGCACTCGACGAGATATCCTTTTGAAATATAGATGAAATCCTCAGGTATGATACCGTCACGCACGATATTTTTATCGTGATATATATCAAAAAGGAACTCATTCAGGGCATTTACACGCTGAACAAGTCCCTTTTCAATACCTCTGAAATCTTCCGAAGATATAACTCTCGGGATAGGATCAAATGGAAAAAACTGTTCATTGAATACGCCGTTTTTGTATATTCCGAACTTTACACCGTATCTGCGAAGAAGTTCGTTTATCTCATCAGCATTACCCACTGCCTGCATAAAATTCTTGTTATCAAGCTTTGTCATTTTTATCACTCCGTTTCATACCTGAAAAAGGCACTCCTCCAATTTGGAGAAGCGCCTTTGCTTGGTTTTTCTTTACTTGAATTATATCACTTTAAATCTCGAAAGTCAAGGTAATATTAGCGTGTTTTCAGGCTTTCTCTGAAAGTTTGTGGCATAAGTCTGAAATATATCGTACGCCGATCTTGTACACTTATCACCTGTGACGATACAGCTTTTTTAGTTTTTTTATCGTAGCATTTCCACCGCCGTCACCTATGTAAATATCATATTTTCCTTTGATGCTGCCTATCGTAACTATGCTTTCCGCATCGGTGTGCGACCATAGTTTTTTGAGCATTTCCTGTTTTGATGCAAACGGTGAATATACTTTCAGATACAGATAGCTTTCATATTCCGACGGATATACGGTTACACGCACAAACAGCCCCATCTGCTCTGCAAGCTCTTTTTCAAGGTTAAGAACAGCTTCCTTTTCAGCAAGAACTGTCAGGTATATCACCCTCTCGGAGTTATCATAATGCCGATAAATCTTGCGGATATAGTTCCTATAGGGTGAAGACTTGTTGGTTTCAAACAGATCCTTTTCGGCAGGATTTTTCAACTCACCGTAAAATATCATCAGCGAGTGATCGTATAAAGCATTCACAAAACAATGCAGACCTTTCGATTCGATAATGCTTTCTGCTTTCTCGCAGATCTCCGGAGATAAGCACTTAGTCTCAATATATTCTTTTCCCTTTATGTCGTACATAGCAGCTCCGTCCATTACTATTACGGGAAGTTCAAGATCAACGCCGTCCATTAGAGAAATGACTTCGGCAGGGGTATGGATAGTTGAAACGGTGAACTTTACTCCCGATTCTATAAGCCTGTTCAGCTCGACCTTGCTGTATTGAACAGCGGAATGATCATCTGATATAAGCACATCATCAATACCGCTTACATAAAGCGTTTTACTGTCGTGCTTTACGGGCAGACGGAAGTTATTCACCGCAAGTCCGACTCCGATGCCAATAAAGGTATCAAGCACCCTGTTAAGCACAAACATATATGGATCATCATCAAATGAATGTGTCAGTGCAATGCTCAGAAATACAACGCAGGAAAAGAACGCGGCATTACGCTTATTCAGAACGACGGTAGTATATATGACAGGAATAATCACAACAGCTGCAAGCAAATAGACTATTATCGGTTCGGAAATATCAGCAGCTCTCAGAAACATCAAAAACAGTAGCCCGAACAAAGCTCCTGTCAGTGTACCAATTGAACGCTGCCAAGCGTTTTTCTTTGTCGTATCATAATAAGGCTGCAGGCACCACAGAGCTGCAAGTGCGCTGTAAAACGGTATCCCGTTACCAATTGGCAGCAGAGTACGAAGATGATAGATAAGCATACACAAAGCTACCGAAACAGATGATTTAATTATCCTCGCACCTATCGGCGGTAACTTTCGGGTTGTTTGCATACAGATCACCTCAAAAAAATAAACGGCACTGATGAGCATCAGCACCGTTGCTTTCCAAACTATGTTAATAGTATATCACAATGTCGCAATCCTTGTCAATATGTGAAAAAACAAATTGCAGCTTTTGTTGATACAAAAGAAAGCCCGACGATCAACGTGCTTCCCATAAACATATAAATTACAGCGCTTTTTCATACAGCTTAGCAATCATATCCCTGTCAAAAGCTGCGGGGTGGTTCGCTATGCTTGCCGACGAGACTTTGAAACAGTTTTCTGTCAGAAAAGGTATATCATCGGCTGTTATGCCCTCATCAGAAAGCTTTACAGTAAGCCCGATCGTTTCGAGGAGCTTTCTTACCGCGTCAGCGCAGTCAGAAGCCGTTCTGCCGTGAAGTATCTTTGATATGGTTTCGTAACGTTCGGGTGAATACTCTATGCTCGCTTCGGTGATAACAGGTGTGAGTGCCGCAAGACCTCGGCCGTGTACAATGTTTTTCAGACCGCTCGCAGGATGTTCCATACCATGGGGCAGAGTTACTCCCGCCGTGTGAATGACCATACCTCCAAGAGTACTTGCCCATGCCAGTGCGTCCCATGCATCGGGATCATTACAGCCGTTATATACGTCCACAAGATTATCTGCGATCAACTTCATTCCGTACAGTGCGCTCTGATCGGTTATCGGATGCCACGCTTTTGAGATATACGCTTCCATACAATGACACAGCGCATCGAAGCTTACGCTGGCAAGAATACTCTTTGGCATAGTCTCCATAAGTTCCGAATCGATTATTGCCGCTTTTGGGACTATGTCCTTTCTCCGCAGAGATTTTTTATCTCCGTTTTCGGGATTCGTCAGCACCGCAAAACCATTGCCTTCACTGCCTGTGCCGCAGGTGGTGGGTATTGCGATTATCGGCAAAGCGCCCTTGCTTTCAATGCGGTCATAGATATGATCGTTTATATCTCCCTCATTCACCGCTAAGTACGCTGCCGCTTTAGCGCAGTCGATTACACTTCCGCCGCCGATAGCTATTACCATGTCACAGCTGTTTTCTACTGCAAATCTTGCGCCATCTTCGGCTGTTGTCGTCAATGGATTAGGTGTCGCTTTATCGAATAACTCAAACCCGATATGTTCGCTTTCAAGGCAGTTCATCAGCCTGTCCAGCGCACCTGATTTTTTCGAGCTGCTGCCGCCTGTTACTATCAATGCCTTTTTGCCGAAACGAGCCGCAGTCCTGCCTGTCACACTGAGTTTTCCGCGTCCGAAGATCATGCTGTCCGAAATGTTATAATGCTGTATCATTACTTTCACCTTCATAGATCAATCAATAAGCCCTTTTATCCTCATGTACGACTTTATCAGCTCCACGCACTCATCAATTCCGACGCGCTCGCTGTTGAGGGTCATATCATAGTTTATCGGGTTTGTCCAGTAATTCCCGTGGGTATAGTATTTGTAGTATTCTGCACGATAAGCATCTGTCTGCTTTATCGTTGCAGCTGCGACCTCTTCCGTAACGCCCATGTTAGCCATCGTGCGCTTGATGCAGAAATCTCTCGGCGCTTCGATGTACACGCTTATAACATTCGGTCTGCCTGCGAGTATATAATCAGCGCATTTACCGACTATCACACAGGATTCTGTATCGGCGAGGTTCTTGATTATCTGCTTCTGATAGCTGAACAGAGTATCGTCGGAAACAAATTTTTCTGTATGGGCGATGTATTTTTTTGCTCTCGGCAGACCCCGCATCATTCCCGCAAAGGTACCGTTTTTATTTCGTACACGCTCATTCACCTCTCTGAAAAGTTCTTCATCAAGACCGCTGAGCTGTGATGCGAGAGTGAGTATGCGGTTCTCGTAACAATGCACTCCCAGGTCTGCCGCAAGCTTTGAAGCTATGACCTTTCCGCCTGTACCGAAACCTCTTGCAAAAGTTACAACAAAATTTTTATCAGCCATAATTTCACCCCGCAATAAATCTGCTTAAAAATTCCTTGGCTCTCGGATGTTCGGGAGCAGAGAAGAATTTCTGCGGCGGTGCGTCCTCAACGATGTATCCCTTATCCATGAAAAGTACACGGTTCGATACATCGCGGGCGAAGTCCATTTCGTGAGTAACAATAAGCATTGTAAGGTCTTTTTTTGCAAGTTCTTTCATTACGTTAAGTACATCACCCACCATTTCGGGGTCAAGTGCTGAGGTGGGTTCGTCGAAAAGCAAAACCTCGGGCTGCATACAAAGTCCTCTTGCTATTGCAACACGCTGCTTCTGTCCGCCCGAAAGCTGTGACGGATAAGCATTGATGAAAGGTGCCATTCCAACCGCTTTCAAATTTTCTATCGCACGTTCAAATGCTTCCTTCTTTGGAAGATGCAGAACCTTCTGCGTACCCTCCATGCAGTTTTTCAGCACCGTCATATTGTTGAACAGGTTGAATGACTGGAACACCATACCAACTTTGGAACGGTATTCGTTTATCTCCTTTTGCTTTTTGCCAAGCTCACTGCCGTGGAAGAATATCTTTCCGCAGCTCTGCGTTTCAAGCTGATTTATGCAGCGCAGCATGGTGGATTTTCCCGAACCCGACGAACCCAGTATGCAAATTATATCGCCCTTGTTCACACTGAAATCTATCTTGCGGAGCACCTGATGCTCGCCGAAGGATTTTCCGAGTTCCTCAACTCTGATGATCTCTTCACTCATTGTGCACCCTCCTTACTGCGTGTTTTCCATATACTCAACCGCGAGAACGTAATCCTTACGGACGGCGGTCTTTTTCTCTATCAGAGCGAAAACTCTGCTGAATACAAAGCACAGCACAAGATATATCAGCGCAATGACGAGATAGGATTCAAGATATTTATAGTATGTGCCGCCTGCGGTCTTAGCCTGCAAAAACAGCTCCTGTACACCGATGACGTTCAGCACCGAGGTCATTTTCAGGTTTGTCAAGAACATATTCGCCATCTCGGGAACGATGTTTTTGAATGCCTGCGGCAGTATAATGTGGAACATCGCGGATATTGGAGACATACCCAGTGCCAGCGCACCCTCACGCTGACCTGCGTCGATGGATTTGATACCTGCGCGGACGGTCTCTGCCATATATGCACCCGTATTCAGCAGTGTAACGAGTATGCCTGCACTTATTGGGTCAATCTCGAAACCAGCCTGTCTGAGTCCGTAGAAAACGATCATTGCCTGTACGATCATCGGCGTGCCGCGGAAGAGTTCTACATAAAGTGTGCAGATGCCCTTGAAAAACAGAAGTATACCGCGCTTTACAGGATTGTCTTCCTTATTCACTGCCGTATCCTGAACTATGCCAACAGCATAGCCGAGAATAAATCCCAGCAGTGTTCCCGATACGGATACAAGCATCGTCAGCCATGTGCCACGCAGGAAAAGATCTGAATATTTTTTTGCTATGAACAAAACCCATTCAAATGAATTTGTCGGTGTGTTCGTCATTTTTCTCGCCCCTTATTTTCCCTGAACAAGCAGCCCGACCGTATATAATGTCGGACTGCCTGAACAGGTAGTTGTGAAAGACAATATGTCAGTATGATGATATTTGTCAGTTAGCCGCAGGCTGTAACTCAACAGCCTTGCTCATAAGTTCGTCCATTTTAGCCTTGTCGCTCCAGCCGATATCGTCCATTGCCTTCTGCAACTTGTCGCGGAGCTCGGTATCGTCCTTTCTTGTAGCTATGCAGACGTTCGTCATTTCCTTGTCGCCTTCAAAAGCATCACTTTCATCGGGAACAACAATTGTAAGATCTGTATTTGTCAGCAGTGCGGATTCAGCAGTTGGCAGGTCGATCAGCGCTACATCTGCAACACCGTTCGATACCGCCATGAATACTTCTGCGGTAGTTTCGTAGTTTGCACCGAGGGTCGCATCGGGGATCTGGTCAAGCAGGGGAACCCAGCCTGTGCCAAGCTGTGTAGTAACGGTTACGTTCTTGCCCTTAAAATCCGAAAGTCCCTTTACACTCTCGTAATCCGAACCTTTCTTTACAACAAGGCAGTTGTCGCGGTAGTAGTAAGGTTCTGTAAATGAATAGGAAGCTTCACGTTCCTTAGTTCTGCCCATGCCTGCAATTATGCAGTCATACTCCTTAGCGTCCAATGAAAGACCGATGGAATCCCATTCGACTTTATGTATCTCAAGGCTCATCCCCAGATCATCAGCCAGCTTCTGTGCCACCATAACATCATATCCGTAAGCATACTCGCTGGTTCCGTAGATAGGCACCGCCTTGCTGCCATCAGGAACTTCTTCACCGATCTGTGTCCAGTTGAATGGTGCATAAGCACATTCCATGCCGACTCTCAGTACCTTTCCGTCGCCGCCGCTGCTTTGCTTAGCGTCCCCCGATGAACTTCCGCATCCTGCAAATGTCAGTGCCATAACGCTTGCTGTCAGTGCCGTACAAACTGTTCTTAAAAATCTGCTTCTCATATTTCATTATCCTTTCATTTCAATAATTATGTATATCCTTAAAGCTCTCCGATCGCCTCTCCGATGATCTTTACAGCTTTGTCACAGTCATCTTTTGTGATTATAAGCGGGGGTACCATTCTTATAACCTTATCCCCCAGTGCCGTTATCAACAGCTTTTTGTCGAAGCACTTGTGCTTTACATCGACTGCGTTCACGCCGTCGAACTCAACGCCCACCAGAAGACCCTGTCCTCTTACCTCTTTCACCTTAGGCAAAGTTTTCAGCTTCTCCATGAAGTAAGCTCCCATCTCAGCAGCATTTTCTGCCAGATGTTTGTCCTCCATCTCCTCGATCGCCGCAAGTGCTGCCGCGCAGCATACGGGGTGTCCGCCGAATGTAGTTCCGTGGGAACCTGCGGTGAATGCCTTTGAAACTTCCTCCGTCGCGCATATAGCACCTATCGGCATACCGCCGCCCAGTGCCTTAGCCATCGAAACGATATCGGGCTTTACACCGTAATTCATGAAGGACATGAATTTTCCCGTTCTGCACCAGCCTGTCTGAACTTCATCAAGAAGCAGGAGCATCTCATTCTCATCGCAGAACTTTCTCAGCCCTGTCATAAATTCCTGTGTGGCGGGATTAACTCCGCCCTCGCCCTGAACAGGCTCTATCATTATCGCTATCGTGTTCTTGGTACACGCTTTTTTGAACGATTCAAGGTCATTGTACTTCGCGTAGGTAAATCCCGGGGTCATACCTCCGAAACCTATCTGACAAGCGTTATCAGGCTGTCCTGTGGCGCTCATCGCTCCGAAAGTTCTGCCGTGGAAAGAATTAGCAGCAGTCACGATGTTGTATCGTTCAGCACCGTATTTTTCTACGCCGTATTTTCTTGCCATTTTTATCATAGCTTCATTTGCTTCAGTACCGCTGTTCTGGTAGAAGATCTTGTCCATACCTATCGTTGTGCAGACCTTTTCAGCCAGCAGAACCTGCGGAACTGTGTAGGGATAATTGAAAAGCTGCATAGCCGTTTCAGCCTGTGTCTGCACCGCTTTCACGACTTTTTCGTTGCAGTTGCCCACCGAGTTGACTGCGATGCCCGCATAAAAATCCAGATAAGGCGTACCGTTCTCATCGTAGATATATACGCCCTTTGCACTGTCAGCCACAAAGTCGAAACGCTCATAAGTCTCGATAATGTACTTTGAAGCCTTTGCTTTCAGTTCGGCGGCTGTAAGCCCTGTGTCTTTCAGTTTCATAAAAACATCTCCCTAAAAAAACTAAGCGGACAATGACCTTCACCATTGAACATCATTGTCCGCATTATCATTAAACTGAAAAAAGATAAAAATAAAAACGGACATCGGGCTCTTGCCGAACCTCGTTGTCCGTTAAAATCTTATGTTGTGTCTTTCGACAGTTACATAATATCACAACTCTTGCGTTTAGTCAAGCGATTTTTCAGAAATCTACTTTTTATCCAATTAACTATACACAAATACAGGGTAACAATCATCGTTATTTATAGTTTTGGAAAAATATGTGAATTATTGGAAAACAATTATCATTGTATCCGCAGTGAAGCCTCACACGACTAAAGTCGCGTGCTTCCAATAGTGTCCTAGCGGACACGCCCACTTTAGGTGGGCGGACTACGTTTCTACCATACAACCTGAACTCAGAAAATTATGCTGTTTGAGCAATAATTTCCGCATTCAGGTTAACTAAAGTAGAGAACGTGCAGGTGCTTCTCTTACTGCATTGAGGTACTTTAGCCTCAATGAGCAACCTTGAATTCTCATCCAAGGATTTTAATATTTCACGTATGAAGTATCTTGCCCCTATATTATACGAAGCAGATAGATCACAGTTGTAGGTCTTGCCATTTTGAAATTTGCATAGCTCATAGGTATTGAAACCACCGTATTTACCAAGAAGTACAAAACCACTGCCATCGTAGGCAAGGCGTGACGTATTCCATGCACAGATATAGCTTACTCTCATACCTAGTCTGTGAGCTTTATTCGTTACAATAGACTGAACTTCCTGACTGCGCCACAGCTTGAGCTTCTGCTTTTTAGAACCGCGGACCTTACCGTTCTTGTCTAAATGCTCAAATACAATAACATCTGCATTATAAAGAACGGCTATATCTACGATGCAGGCAGCAGTTTTAGTGGCAATGTCGTGATTGATTCCTTTGGCTTTTGCCCAAAGCCTTGGTGTTTTATAGTTACCATGCTGCTGAGCTTTTTTTATACGGTTAACACAATGCATCAGATGGTCTGTTTCTTTGGTAAGCTTACAAAAATGCCTTCCAAGAATAGTGCCATCTGAACGCATTACGGAAATCGTAGCTGCGGTGTTTATTCCAAGATCTACAGCAACAATGGTCTGTTCATACACAGATATATCTGCAAGTTTGACCTTTTCCTCAAACGGAAAGTCCAAAAACCACTCCTTGCCTCGTTTTTGAAGTGTTGGAGCGCATTGCTTGCGAAAACTGCAATGTCTGTATATATAATCCATATCAGACTTTTTAAGGTTTATCGTTATCCAGTCCCATGTATTACGGATGTAGACTTTGATCTGGGCAGTATAATCACCGGTCCGATTGTACATTACTGTACGATACATAGACGGGAATGAATAACCTGCTTTTGGATACGATGGTTCTCTTCCGACCGGATCTTTGATCCAGTTATCGAGATTGGTTTTGTAAGATGATACCTTGCCTATAGCCTCGTTAATAGCACCACGGCGCAGATAGCTTGGTATCTTATAGAATTTTGTATCAAAATCATAAATTGGATCGGGATTATCTTTTGTAGCATGGATCAGTGTTTCAATATATGTGAGTCTACTCACCCCTTTGAATGTAACAATGTTATCCCATTTATCAAGACATACTTTGATAAGGTAATCTACAGCATGTCTGTAT
>Ga0256405_10007911_pt1 | contig 15588 bp, 15 predicted proteins | sample RumenRJG_02DNA_FD_189096 | JGI IMG/M metagenome (GOLD analysis project Ga0256405, IMG submission 189096) | Bovine rumen microbial communities from Lethbridge, Alberta, Canada - RJG_02 | ecosystem: Host-associated > Mammals > Digestive system > Stomach > Rumen | place: Canada: Alberta... | reverse complement strand
TTTTGGTCAGGTTTTTATTCACTTCTGGGTAGGTGATGGATTTGAGAATGCATACTTTGTTGCCTTGCTTTTGATATTCCCGGCGTCCATAGCGCTGATTCAAAGTCTGGGTATTGAAATACAAAGAGCGGAAAACAAGCATCATTTCCGGAGTATTGTATACGCTTTTATGGCTTTGATCAATCTGGGGCTGTCTATATGGCTGTGCCAGAAATATGGTGCTGTCGGCTCGGCCATCGGGACGTCGATTTCGCTGATTGTTGCGAATGGCCTGATCATGAATATGTATTACTATAAAAAATGCGGGATTGATATACCATTATTCTGGAAAAATATAATACGTATGTTACCAGGGACGATTCTTCCGGTTTTATTCGGCATTTTGATAACGAAGGTCTTTCCGATGACTTCTTTCCTACGTATGGCAATATGTATTTTGATATACATGTCAGTATATGCATGTTCTGTATGGCTGTTTAGTATGAATGATTATGAAAAAGAACTGTTTCGAAGCTTTGTCCGGAAGATGAAAAAAGGAAAGAAACAATAGTGGGGAGTTGAGATGATAGCCAGAGTTGGAAAGGAATGCTGCGGCTGCGGAGCATGTGCGAATATCTGTCCGAAACACTGCATCAGAATGACTGAAAATGATGAAGGTTTTCTGTATCCGCAGATTCAAGAGGAAAACTGCGTGAATTGCGGCGCCTGTGAGAAAGTATGCCCGATATTACAGGAGGCATCAGCAAAAGACAGCAGAAGACAGGCCTGGGCCGTCGTGAATCAGGATCAGGATGTTCTGATAAATAGTTCTTCCGGCGGCTTATTTTCAGCTTTGGCAGATGAAACTATTGCAAGGGGCGGCTGTGTCTTTGGAGCCGCATTCACTTCGGATTTCAGCAGGGTTCATCACATAATGGCGGAAAACCTCGAAGACCTGTGTGCGCTTCGAGGATCAAAATACATGCAGTCTGACCTGGAGAATTGTTATCCGGCAGTCAGGGAACAGCTGAATCTGAACAGATGGGTGCTTTTTACCGGAACGCCATGCCAGATCGCAGGATTGAAGGCCTTTTTGGGCAGGGACCATGAAAGACTGATATGCGCAGACGTGATTTGTCATGGAACACCATCATCTTTATTATGGCGGTCCAATCTGAAACACATACAGAAAAAACTGGGCGGCAGAGCCATTGCTGTCAACTTCCGGGATAAGACAGATGGATGGAAGAAGTATGGTGTGAAGATAACTGCGGAAAATAGGAGAATATACCGCTGCGCCATGAGGGAAGACCCTTATTTGAGAATGTTTCTGAAAAATGTATGTTTACGGGAATCATGCTATCATTGCCAGGCCAAAGAAAATGGGTTTTCCTCCGATATTACGATGGGGGATCTTTGGGGCGTGGAACAGATTCTGCCGGAGATAAACAGTAGTCTGGGGGTTTCTTTCGCATTGGTCCATACTGAAAAGGGAAGACTTCTTTTTGAACAGGTTAGCAGGAGCATGTCCGTGTTCATCATTGATTATGAGCGGGCGCTGCAGCATAACACTGCCCTGATAAACTCGGTAAGGAGACCAGATGAGAGAGACCACTTCTTTTCTGACCTGGATAAGCTCAGTTGGAATAAACTGGAAAGACGTTATGCAAAGGACAGAATAGGCACTGTGGTCAGACGAATGATATCAACATCCCCTATCAGCAATCTTAAAAGGGCAATAATCAGGTAAGGGTTTTCATAATAGCAGTCATTAAAAACAACCGGGCTCAGGAAAGCTGTTGATATATTAATTATTAGACAATTCCAGGCTGATAAAGATGGAAAACGATTGGGAAATCCGTATTATGAATTAGAGATATATGTTAATATCTGTTGTTTGCTGCTATTCAGAAAGAGGTAAACAGATGGAACTGGCGAAAGCATATGATTGTACTGGTTGTGGGGCATGTGAGCAGAGATGCCCTCAAAATGCGATTTTCTTTGCGGATGACCATGAGGGTTTTCCCACCCCGCATATTCAGAAAGACAAATGTATAGAATGTGGATTATGCAATAAAGTATGTCCTGCTTTGAATATGCCTGGTACAAATAGTATAAGAAATGCGTATGCTGCACAATTAAAAGATACTGATAAACTAAGAGAAAGTACATCCGGTGGGGTGTTTACTGCTTTGGCAAGAGAGATTCTCAGGCGGGGGGGGATTGTCTATGGATGTGTCTGGAGTGACGATTATGAGGCAATAATATGTAAAGCAGAGAGTGAGGCAGATATTATTGCTATGCATGGATCGAAGTATGTTTGGAGCAGGGCCGGAGATACATTCCCTGAAATAAGAGAATTATTGGGAGAAAACAGAGCTGTCCTGTTTACAGGACTTCCATGCCAGATTGCGGGATTAAGAAACTATCTTGGTAAAGAGTATTCGAATCTTTATGCAGTCTCCCTTTTTTGCGGCGGAGCACCAAGCCCTCTTGCCCTGCAAAAATATCTTCAAACAATATCAAGAAAAACTCCATTGGATCAGTTACATTTAAAGTTCAGAGATAAAGAACCAAACGGTGTAGGTGTTAATGTTTCATATCAAAGGAGGCATAAACGGGTACATCAATCATATGTCTCAAACTCTTATTATTATGCGTTTTATAAAAAGGTGATTAACAGACGATCCTGCTACCATTGTCAATATAGATATGAAAACAGAATAGATGATTTAACGATGGGAGACTATTGGAGGGTCGGAAGATATCATCAGGAGTTTGATATTAAGTCTGGAGTGTCTGCTGTATTAGTCAATTCAATCCGTGGAGAAGAACTGTTCGATTCGATCAGGAATCAACTGAAGATCTCAGCAACACATGTGGAAAGTATTGCGTCCTATAACAATCTTACTCTTGGAACAGAGAAAAAAATCTTTCCGATTCCTTCATTTCGAGAGGACTTTTTTCTTCTCTTAGAGAAGAAGGGGTGGAAAGCGGCAGAATGGAAATACATGAATAATAAAGAGAGAATCCGATTATGGATAGGTTCGATTGTTCCCATCGGTATAAAAAGGGTGCTGAAAAGGCTGAGTATTGGAGGGAAGCAATAAAACGTTATGCTCGATATTTATGGTATTACTTTTGATCATACGACAAACTACGGGTCTTGTTTTCAAGCCTATGCCCTGCAGAAGGCAATCGAAGGTATGATCATTGAAAATGAAAGATGTGAATACAGGCTAATTCCAATTCTGCGCCTTTCACCTTCCCGCAAGCCTGATTTCGTTCAGAGAATAAAGAATCTTTTTTACAGACTGCATCGGATACAATTCAGAACGTTTGAAGATAACAATATGAAGTTTGCGGATGTAAATCATGTAAAAGAGCTTTCATTGTTAAATAACGCTGCGGATGGATTTGTGTGCGGCAGTGACGTTATATGGAATCCGGACTTTACAGGACGTAATGGGGCTTATTACCTTGATTTCGCCAAAAAATATAAGTTTTCATATGCCGCAAGTTTCGGGAAAACAGAATTGGGGCCAGAGGATTGTGAGTGGATAAAGGAGCATCTTAAATCATTTGATCAGATATCCTGCAGAGAGCGGTCGGGAGTTGAAATAGTGAAGCGCTGCGCAAACAGATCCGCAGAATTGGTTGTTGATCCGGTTTTACTCCTTACTGAAAATGATTGGAACAGGCTGATAGAAAAAAGGAGATCAGATAAATATATATTTGTTTATATCACACATAAAATCAGTGGATTGAATGCATTTGTGAAGGTATTACATAATAAGACTGGGTTAAAGGTCATTCGATCGGCTTTCGCTCCCGGACAGGTGATTAATCAGCGAATCATACAGGTTCAAAAACCGGAAGAATGGTTACAGCTGATGAGAGATGCAGAATATGTGATTACGAACTCTTTTCATGCAACGGCATTTTCTGTTTTATTCCACAAGAAGTTTTTTACTTTCATCCGACCGGGAAGAGAGAAAGGTATTAATATTCGTATGAATGATTTCCTTGAGGAGCTCAATCTTGGTGAACGAATGGTTTCTTCGGTTCCGGATAATCCTGATCTTACAGATATTGATTTTACCGTGGCAGATAGGAGATTGGAAAGCTTGCGCCGGGAATCCCTTCACTTTCTTCAGAGAAATCTGGAGAATATATACAGACAAAAGTTTAGCACGAACGAAAATGGATGAGGGGATATATGATTATTTCGTTTTGCATTCCAGTTTATAATGTAAAAAAATATTTAAACGCTTGTATAGAATCGATTTATACACAAAATATTACTCAATTTGAAATCATATGTGTGGATGATTGTTCAACAGACGGGTCATATGAATTATTAAAGGATCTCTCTGTAAAAAATCCGGAATTGGTTGTAAAGAGAAATGAAACGAATATGGGCATCAGCTGCTCAAGGAATCTGGCCTTAAAAATGAGCAGGGGTAAATATGTCTGGTTTGTAGATGCCGATGATATGCTGGTTCCCGATACAGTAAAGACTTATTTAAGCATTGCGGAGAAAGAATCTGCAGACGCAGTTTTGGGAAAGGTAATTGGTCTTCATGACGGATCATCACCTGAGTATAAAAAGGGAACAGACGAATATCATCGTGTAAGTTTTTCGAACATGGATGATTTTTATCCAAAGCGTTCATCGGGATATCCATGCTTTGGGATATGGCTTGGAATATTTAATAAGTCTTTTTTGCTGGAGAATAATATCCGGTATCGAGAGAACTTAAGTGTATATGAGGATTATACTTTTTATTTTGAATTCGGGATGGCTTCAAAAAGAGTATTCCGGGTGGATCACTATGGGTATTACTACCGTATAAGAGAGAATTCTGCTACACATATGGATCGCAATGTATTAATGAGAAGAGGATTCGAATGCAGCAAACAGGTTTTGGCAATCTACGAAGATTATCGGGACCGATGTACTCCGGAGCTGCAGGAGACTTATGACCTGCATGTTTTTATAATGAAACGCCTTTCAATACGCTGCCTCTCCAGGATTGATGACAACAACTATGTAAAGGAAGGATTGCAGTACCTGAAAAAAGAAGGGTTATACCCATTTGAATATGATGACCGGGCAGATTTTTCTGAGAAACTGAACTGGAAAGTAAAGATGTTCAGGAAATTGTTAACAAAAGAGCAATCCTTCTGGATTGCCCGGGCTGTCAACCTTATTCTGCTTAGAAAGTCATAAGTGAAGCAGATTATCTTTTCATAATGCATACAGGTATGAAATATGAAAGAATAAATATAAAGAAATATCTAAGAGAAAGCAAAGGCTGCTGGGATTGTAAATATGAATAATAATTGGACAAAAGATATTGAAGAGCTTCAAAAGAAACGTGAGAGTCTAGCGTTTGCCGGCGGACTTGACCAAATTGCGAAACAGCATGCTTCCGGTAAGCTGACAGCCCGTGAGCGTCTGGAAGCTTTATTTGACGATGGATCCTTCATCGAGATAAACGATTTGATTACATCTCGTGCGATTGACTTTGGGATGGATAAGAAGAAGCGGCCCGGGGACGGCGTGGTGACCGGATACGGATATATACATGGCAGACTGGCATTTGCCGCATCTCAGGATTTTACGGTTGCGGGCGGCTCACTTGGTGAAGCACAGGCTATGAAGATCTGTCGTGCCATGGACAAAGCACTGGAGATGCGCTCACCGTTTATCTCCATCAATGACAGTGGCGGCGCAAGGATCGAGGAAGGGATCGACAGCCTCTCCGGGTATGCCGATATCTTTTATCGGAATACGATTGCTTCCGGTGTCATTCCGCAGATCTCAGTGATCATGGGACCTTGCGCAGGCGGGGCCTGCTATTCGCCGGCCATCACAGACTTTATCTTCATGACGGAGAAAAACAGCCAGATGTATATCACTGGTCCGGCTGTTGTGAAGTCGGTCACGGGTGAGATAATCTCGTCTGCAGACCTGGGAGGAGCATGGGTACACAGTACGACTTCCGGTGTGGCGCATTTTGTTTATCCGGATGATCTGTCTTGCCTGAACGGCGTTCGTCAGCTTCTTGGATATCTTCCGCAGAATAACGGAGAGAATTCTATGAAGATATCGGGGCAGGAGATCGATGATTCTGTCCGGCTGAAGGAGATCGTGCCGGAGGATACAAAGAAATCATATGATGTCCGAAAAGTAATCAATGCATTTGTGGATGCAGGCAGTTTTCTTGAGATTCAGGCGAGCTTCGCAAGGAATCTCGTAGTTGGCTTTGCACGTTTGTCTGGGGAGACAATCGGGATCGTAGCAAACCAGAGCCAGTATATGGCAGGTTCCCTTGAGATCAATGCGTCCGACAAAGGAGCCCGGTTTATCCGTTTCTGTGACTGTTTCAATATCCCCATCCTGACTCTGGTCGACGTCCCGGCATTTCTCCCTGGAAGCCAGCAGGAACACGGAGGAATCATCCGGCATGGAGCAAAGCTCCTGTTTGCCTATTCGGAGGCAAGCGTTCCGAAGGTCAGCCTGATTATGCGGAAGGCTTATGGCGGAGCATACATCGCAATGAACAGTAAGGGAACCGGAGCAGACATAGTCTATGCATGGCCGATTGCCGAGATCGCAGTGATGGGCGCATCTGGAGCTGTTTCCATCATCGGCAGGAAAGAGATCGAGAAAGCAGAGAACCCGACAGAGAAAAAGGCGGAACTTCTGGACGCGTACCGGATGAAGTTTATGAACCCATATATTGCGGCAGAGCACGGTTATGTAGACGAAGTGATCCTGCCGGAAGAGACAAGGACAAAGATCGTCAATGCATTCCGGATGTTGAAGACAAAGAAGAAGGAACTGCCACACAAGAAGCACGGAAACATTCCACTGTAACAGGAGGCGGACGATGGAGATTGAGAAAGTTCTTGCCATGGCAGTGGCGGCAGTGGTGGAAGAGAACGGGATCGAACCGAGGCATGTCGTGGTTCGGTCTTTTACAGAGATACAGAAAAGCAGTCTGGAAAAGTATATAGAGGATAACCGTATAGCTTATCAGAAATATCAGCTGGAGGGACAAGGACATGAGTAAGTACCGGATCACATTAGAAGGAAAAACATACGAGATGGAGATCGAGCTTGTACCGGAAGAGACAGCGCCTCAGTCTGCAGTCAGGAGAGAGTATAAAGGTTATCAGAATGCCGCTGCAGACCCTATTGTCCGCCTGATGGAGCCTTCCGCGCAGAGAATTACAACTAATGCGACCGGGACCGTAACCGCGCCTATGCCGGGAACTGTCCTCAGTCTTTGCAAGAAAGAAGGTGAGAAGGTCCGGGCTGGCGATGTGGTTCTGATATTGGAGGCCATGAAGATGGAGAATGAGATCCTGTCTCCTGCTGATGGCACGATCATAAAGGTTAACTGCGAGGAAGGAAAAACCGTTGCCGGCGGCGAAGTACTGTTTGAAGTAAACTGAGGGTATCGTATATGAATAAACTGTTTAGTTCCGATACCCCTCTGCTCATAACAGACACGATTCTGCGTGATGCACACCAGAGCCAGGCGGCGACGCGTATGCGGCTGGAAGATATGCTGCCTGCATGCGAAGCGCTGGATGAGATCGGATACTGGTCATTGGAGTGCTGGGGAGGAGCAACTTTTGATGCCTGTATGAGGTTCCTGAATGAAGATCCCTGGGAGAGACTAAGGGCACTGCGGAAGGCACTCCCTCATACCAGGCTGCAGATGCTTCTGCGAGGACAGAACCTGCTTGGCTACCGGCATTACGCAGACGATATAGTGGATGCGTTCTGTGGCAGGTCAATCGAGAATGGGATCGACGTAGTGCGGATCTTTGACGCGCTCAATGATATCCGGAACATGGAAGCCTCCATAAAGAGTGTAAAGAAGTATGGAGGAGTGGTGGAAGCTGCACTGAGTTATACCATCAGCCCGGTTCACAGTGAGGAATACTTCGTAGAGAAAGCAGCTCTGTTAGAACAGATGGGAGCGGATGTGATCTGTGTGAAGGATATGGCGAATCTGCTCCTTCCTGCGGATGCGTATAGTCTGGTGCGGAAACTGAAAGGAAAGGTCTCCGTCCCAATCCATCTTCATACGCACAATACAACAGGGACAGGCGCCATGATATATATGGCTGCCGCTATGGCAGGTGTGGATATCGTGGACTGTGCGCTCTCCCCGTTTGCCGGAGGGACATCTCAGCCGGCAACCGAATCCATCGTCGCTGCGCTTGAAGGTACTCCCAGAAGTACCGGACTGGATCTGAGAAAACTGCAGCGGGCGGCAGTTCATTTCAAATCTGCTGTGTCGAAGATGGAGAAGGAAGGTCTTATCAGCTCAAAAGTGCTCCGGGTGGATCCTAACACACTGCTGTACCAGGTGCCGGGTGGGATGCTGTCAAACCTTTTATCCCAGCTGAAGGAAGCAGGCGCGGAAGAGAGGTTGGAGGAAGTGCTGGAGGAGGTTCCGAGGGTCCGGAAGGACTTTGGCTATCCGCCCCTTGTGACGCCGACCAGTCAGATCGTGGGTTCACAGGCTGTTCTGAATGTTCTGATAGGGCGGTATGCAACCTTTACCAAAGAGTCAAGAGGCCTGCTTGGCGGTGAATACGGAGAACTTCCGGGAACCGTGAATGAAGAGGTTCGGAAAAAGGCAATCGGTGAATCGGAGCCGATAACTTGCAGACCGGCCGATCTTCTGGAACCAGAGCTTGAGCATATTAAGCAGCAGTACAGCAACATCGCAAAGACAGAAGAAGACGTACTCAGCTGCGCCATGTTCCCGCAAGTTGCACCGGAATTCATTAGAAGACGTGATGATCTGGTGGTACATGAGATTGAGGTAGAGTGGGTAGGATCAGGAGCTGCGGAGTATTCTGGAAGAAAACAGATTACCGGATAAACATTGCACAGTATGTGCTAAGGAAGACATAGAAGCAGAGTATCCAGAATTATTATTGCCGGAAATATATAATTGTTTTTAAGGTTTGTCCGGGTTCTTGCAAGAAAAGAAAAGATAAAACTACGTGAAATCTTGGTTGTTCACTTTGTTTTGGAAAAAAACCATTGGGTAATGGGTGCTTTACATGGAATAATATCAGACGATGCGTATATTTTATTGACATCGTCAGTTCGCTGTATGCTTTTTAATGGAGACGAATGAAATGCTTACTGAGAAAGTCTGCATTGTAACCGGAGCAAGTCGTGGAATAGGAAAGTCAATTGCACAGACTTTTGCGCGGAATGGTGCGATCGTCTATGCGACTGCCACAAGAGAGGGATCTATAGATTCCTGGGCTGAAGAGTTTAATTTATCTGTAAAGGGCGAAGTGCGTTCTTTGTACTTTAATGTCTCGGATGAGAAGGCTGTCAGAACTGCGGTGATGCAAGTGAAAAAGGACTGCGGACAGATCGATGGTCTCGTGAACAACGCCGGTGTTGAGTTCAATGAACTGATTGGCATGATCAGCCGAGAACACATGGAACAGATGTTTTCCGTCAATGTATATGGAACTGTCAACATGCTGGAAACTGTGAGCCGTATTATGCGGCGGCAGGAAAGCGGCGGGAGCATCATAAACATTACCTCTCTGACTGCATTGAAAGGGAATAAAGGCCAGTTCGTATACTCTGCAACAAAAGGGGCGGTCATATCTCTGACAAAGTCTGCGGCTAAGGAGCTTTCTGAAATGAACATCCGGGTCAATGCGATTGCACCGGGACTTACCAATACGGATATGATGAGGCAGGCAGATCCGGAAAAACTGCAGAGACGGATTGACAATATCTGTATGGGCAGGCTGGCGGAGCCGGAAGACATCGCGAATGCCTGCTTGTTTCTGATATCAGATCTGTCTTCTTACATATCTGGGCAGGTTCTGGCGGTTGACGGATGTACGATCATGTAAGGAATAGCTTTAACTGGGATGAGGCATCTGAAAATGTTTTTAAATATTGAGAAACCGGATCGAAAGAAGATTGCTATAAAGGATGATTCCGGATACAGCCTGACCTATGAAGAACTGTGCCATACGGTGGGAGAATTCGCTTCACTGAATATTCACAGAAGCATTGTTTTTTGTCTATGTTCAAACTGTGCCGGTTCTCTTGCCGGATATCTTGCATTTGAAAACAACGGACAGGTACCGCTGCTCCTCAGCTCTAAACTCGATGAAAGTCTGAGACTGAATCTGGAACAGATCTATCAGCCTGGTTACTACTGGATACCGGAGCAGAAAGCAGAGGAGATAAAGAAGGGACAGACAGAAGGAGAGCAGTTGTATGCTGCATATGGTTATGTTCTCCTGAAAACTGCCTATAAACCGTATCCACTGCATGAAAGTCTTTCCATGCTTCTTACCACTTCCGGCTCGACCGGAAGCCCGAAGCTTGTGAGGCATAAGTACGGGAATCTGGAAGCCAATGCGGAGAATGCTGCAAAGGCCTTTTCCTGGACCGGAGATGAGATCGGTATCTGTGACCTTCCCATGAATTATACGATGGGACTGAATGTGATCAACAGCCATCTGTTTGCCGGGGCGACTGTTCTGATGGTCAATGCAAATCTTATGGATCCGGACTTTTGGAAATTCATAAAAGATGAAAGAGGGACAAGCTTTTGCGGCGTACCTTTCAGCTATGAGATTATGCGCAGGATTGGTTTTGACCGGATGGATCTGCCGGATCTGTATACACTGGCAGAGGGCGGCGGCAGGCTGACAGATAAGATGTTCAGGTGGATTGCATCTTATGCGGGAAAAAACGGGAAACGTTTCTGCGCAACGTTTGGAACCAGCGAGACCAGCGCGCGTATGTCTTTCCTTGATCCGATGCTGGCCATAGAGAAGACCGGAAGTATTGGAAAAGCGATTCCGGATGGAGAACTGTTTCTCATCGATGAAACGACGGATGAGGATGGGACAGTAACCGGAGAACTCGGCTACCGCGGACCGAATGTAACGATGGGTTATGCCTTATGCAGGGAAGATCTTGCGAAGGGAGATGAATTCTGCGGAGAATATCATACGGGAGATATCGCAAAGCGGGATTCGGATGGCTTCTACTATATTGTAGGACGTAAGGGACGTTTTCTGAAACTGTTTGGACTTCGGGTCAGTCTGGATGAAACGGAACGAATCCTGAAGATGCACTATCCGGGCACAGATTTTGTGTGTACCGGTGATGATAAGCAGATGCGGATCTTTACAACGAAGGAAGAATTGAAGGACCAGATCATCCCGTTTATCAGCGGAAAGACGAACCTGCATAATTCCGCATTTCGGGTGATCTTGCTGGATGAGATTCCTTATAACGAATACGGAAAAGTCCGGTTTGAAGAACTGGAACTTTCGACGGTGCCGCGGCAAAGCAGCTGATTTGCAGCAAGGACAGACAGATGAATAAGACGTCAGAAGTACTCATATACCTGGTATCCTGTATGGTCAATCAGGAAGAGGTGGATCCTCAGATAATCACTTCTGTGGATCTGTCTGAACTCTATGCCATGGCGGATGCCCATCAGCTGACGGCTATTACTGCCTTTGCCCTGGAGGCAGCCGGAGTGAGGGACGGCCGTTTTTTACAGGAGAGGTCAAAGGCTGTCAGCAGTGAGGTGAACTTCGACAGAGAACGGGCTCGGATCCTGAAAGAGTTTGAGGAGAAACAGATCTGGTATATGCCCTTAAAAGGAATCGTCCTGAAGAGGTTCTATCCGCAGACCGGTATGCGGCAGATGTCAGATAATGATATCCTGTTTGACGCGGAAAAAGCCGAAGACGTCCATGAGATCATGGCTTCTCTTGACTACGAGACTGAAATATACGAAGAGGGACACCGGGATGACTACAGGAAACTTCCTATGTTTCATTTCGAGATGCACCGGGTCCTGTTTGATGAAAAAACCATGCAGGAGTCCTTATACAGATATTACCGGGATGCAAGGAGACTGCTGATAAAAGACAGCGGGAATAACTTTGGATACCATTTGTCCGATGAGGATTTCTATCTGTATATGATCGCACATGAGTACAAGCATTTCGCCTGGGGCGGAACCGGACTGCGGTCTCTGCTGGATACCTATGTATATCTGAAAAAGCATTCCAGAACCTTGGATTGGGAATATATTACAGCAGAATCAGAAAAGCTTGGCATTGCAGGATTTGAGAAGAGAAACCGCAGGCTGGCGCTGAGAGTATTTCATGCAGGAGACACCCAGAAGCTGTCTGATAAGGAAACAGAGTTGCTGGACTACTTCATAGAATCTGAAGCTTACGGCTCTATGCTGCATGCTATCCATAATTATTCGAGGCATGTAGGTATGTTCCGATATATGATGCAGCGCGCGTTCTTATCGATGGAAGCGGTGGAAAAATACTATCCGTTTTTCTATCGGCATAAGCTGCTCCTCCCGATCCTTCCCATTTATCGGGTAATCCGGCAGAGACGCAATATGATCTTAGAAATCAGGCTATTGTTTGGGAAAAGGTTAAGGCTGGCGCTGCCTGCGTCTAAGGGCAAACCGGGAACCGGAAAAGACTGAGATGGTCCACAGGAATAAGAGTATAGCTATGAGAGAGAAGCAGAATCAGGATTGGAAACGATTTGAAGAGTTTGTTAAGGCGGCAGTCTGGGGGATGCCTGCAGGAAGTACAGACTGGGAAATCTACAATAGATGCAGAGAGCATGGCATACAGGCACTGGCAGCATCAATCCTGAAAGATACTTCTATGCCGGACGACCTGCGAAAAAGATGGAAGATGGACATTCAGCGGCACATACTCCGCTATGCGCGCTATACGTATGCACTGTCGCAATTCCCTGTCACGGTTCCATATGTTATTCTGAAGGGGCTCTCCGCAGCCCGGTACTACCCATCTCCGGAGTACCGCAGTCTGGGAGATATTGATATCATGACACTGCGTGAAGATATGCAGGCTGCATGTGACTCACTTCTGGAAAACGGGTATCAGGAAATAGCACCAAACTGCAGGCACAGAGAATTTGTAAAAGATGGTTTTTCCGTAGAAGTACATATCTCTTACGCATGGGTGGATGACATTGACCAGGCGCGGAATATAGATAACCTCATACTTGAGAATATTGTGAAGTCTCACGAGCATACACTCCCGGATCTTGTGAATGGACTCGTTTTACTTGAACATATAAATCATCATCTGGAATCCGGACTGGGACTGAGGCAGATCATAGATTGGATGATGTTCGTCCATAGATGCCTTCCCGATGAAAAATGGCCGGAATTCCGAAAACTGGCAGAACAGGTTGGTTTAAAATCCCTCGCAGTAAATACTGCCAGAATGTGTGAGCTCTATCTGGGACTTCCGGAACGTAACTGGAGCAAGAGTGCGGACGAGAAAGTATGCGAATGCCTGATGGAATATGTCCTGACCTCCGGGAATTTTGGGAGACAGATAGAATATGAAGACAGGAGAGCCGTAGCAAGAGGCGAATGGCTTCACCATCCGGCCGCACTCTTGAAAGAACTCCAGCGCAGGGGCGAAAAGAAATGGGAAAAAGCGGATAATCCTCTGGCGAGGCCATTTGCCTGGGCGTGGGAAGGAATCCGGCTTGCAGGCGGGAATAACGGCCTGGCAAAAGGACTACAGGATGTAAAAAGACGGGACATGATGTTTGAAGCGCTCGGGATCAAAAGAAGGAAAAACGGAATGGTCGTGTATGAGAATGGGGAGTATGTGAAAATAAAGGGGATGTTTGATCGAAAAGAACTGTAGAAACTATAAAAAAGGGGTTCTACTCTCGTTTAAAGTTTCAATTAATGTGGTTGAGTATTCTTTATTGTGACATTTTTGTGACAGAAGACATTGTATTCTATTCATGAGCCACTATGAAATTGACCACTGCCAGGTGTACTGAGGGTTGAGAGGAGGGATGCGATGCGCGAAGAACAGAGGAACTGCAGAACGAACAACGGAACCCATTGAGTACAATCTAATGCTTGACTTTACATATAATTCTGAATACATTTATTACATATTTTGGATAAGTAGATCATGACAATCCGGGAGATTGAGAACAGTATTATTCCTCATAGGAATTCAAAGAATACAGGCGGGAGATGCCATAATGAAAAGGAGTTATTCGACACCAGTAATTGAAAAAATCACGTTTGATTACAAGGACCAGATTTCATGCACAACCGCTTCTTGCTTTGGGTCAGTCATAAATGTGTCAGTCGGAACTCAAGTTTGTGGATTGGGTACGCCTTTCTACATTGGATGGAATAGCAGGAACCCAGGAGTGTCTGTACCCGGACGAACTGGCTACAGATAAACCTGATTGTCCGTCACGAGATTGCTCTGTATTATGCGGCTATAGAAAATGAGCATGTTTTAATGGAGGCTGATATGGGCAGAACAGAAATTGCACCAGAGTCACTTGAGATTGTTACCGGAGGAGCCCTTGGATTTGATCCGGATGCGTCCGGAACATATACTATGCGCTGCGAGTTTTCCGGGGAATGTTATCCGGGTATTACTTTAGCCAATGTTATGGAAACAGCTAAATTTGGGGCTTCGATCCCCAATACTCCGGAAGGTGAACAGCAGATCATTGCCTGGGCCAAAGCAAGGAATTATATATAACTGATTGCCGGTTCATCCAGAAAAGTATTTTTATGAAAAGCACTCCCGGACATTTTCTTGTTGTCAAGTTTTTGTTTGGGAGTTTTGTGTACAAGGGTTGAGATGGAAGTATTCTATTCGATCGGCTCCCTGATGCTTGAAGCAGAGGATTATCTGCCTCGAAGCTACGACTCTTTTTTAGTCAGGCGTGATCATCAGAGGGTGCAGGATCTTTTTATAGTGCATGCAGACAAACTTCATCCGGTTTCAAAGTTCCATAAGAGAGCTGAGCCAGCTGGTTTGAATGTGTGGGAGGCGGATTCACCTGCAGACATTTACAGATGGACTTTCGAGAAGCGGGATGGAGGCTGTACCATTGCGGTTGATGCAGACTATAAGAGGGCAGAATATGCTGTTCTGGAAGGGCTTTCCTGCTTTCCTGACAGTGAAGTAATGAATATTATCAGTCCTCTTTTTCAAGTGTTGTCAGAGTGCAAATTGCTGCAGAAGGGATTTGTTGCTTTGCATGCAGCAGCTGTAGAACTGAATGGAATTGCCTATGCGTTTACCGGGCCTTCCGGCATAGGCAAGTCTTCGCGTGCTGAAAAATGGTGCAAATTACTTTCTGCAGAATGGATCTCCGGTGATCGTGTCGCGATTGATTCGTATAAGCAATTAGCCTATGGCGTCCCGTGGGATGGAAAAGAGCAGATACACCGGAATGTGAATTACCCGATAGGCGCAATATTAAAAGTGAAGCGTGCAGAGGAAACACAGCTGATCGAGATGACAATGCAGGAGAAGATAAAGTTGTTATGCGAACAGTGTTTTCTGCCAATGTGGGACACTGAGCTGCTGCAAACTGCGCTGCAGGCGATAAGATGTCTGGCTGAACGAGTGCCGATTTATGAGCTTGCCTGTGATATCACCGATGAATCCACATACAAGTCGTATGAAGCAATTGACCGGCAGACAGTTGGGAATATGGAGAGATGAAGT
>Ga0256405_10007908_pt1 | contig 15592 bp, 10 predicted proteins | sample RumenRJG_02DNA_FD_189096 | JGI IMG/M metagenome (GOLD analysis project Ga0256405, IMG submission 189096) | Bovine rumen microbial communities from Lethbridge, Alberta, Canada - RJG_02 | ecosystem: Host-associated > Mammals > Digestive system > Stomach > Rumen | place: Canada: Alberta... | reverse complement strand
GAATAATCTGCCATATCTATCCTTCTTTTCTAACTGTTACAATCGCATCATTTGATTTTTTGCGATTCCCTCAAAATTATGCAACGTTATAGTTTCATTATCCTTCGTTTTTATAAAACCTTCAAATGTTCCGAGTATTGTATGTATCTGTGCATGAAAAATAAGGAACGTCATATCTCTAAAATGGTCTGAGCTTGGCGTAAAAGTCAAATCTACCATATTCTCAAAATCCTGAATAATCCATTTATTTTTCAAACCAAACGGGTGAGTTATCGTAACAGGTGGAAGCGGCGTGCAAACTCCGTCTACGGCTATAAAATTTGAATTCACTTTGTCCGTATCAACTTGATTTTCCTGTGTTGAGAATATCTCAAAAGAAAAGTGCTTGCCGTCAGAAATTCCCGTTGAAAAAACAGCCTCCGCATGTGAATACAAGTTATGATATACTCGGCTTATGCTCAAGATTGCCTGCCCAGTAGTGTCTTCCATGGTAGTCTCGCTTGAAGTCTTTGTCTTGCTCAATGACAGAGAGCCACGGATGGTCGGCGTTACAGAATAGTTTGCCCAGCAACGGCTCTTTGTCGGCGCAGGAACAACAGTCAGCACCTCATTGATTCCAGGCTCCTTGAAATGTGCCAGAAAGGCTGCCTGTGCTGATGGACGGGCTGCGTCACCCTTTAAGTTGAAAATTAACGATATTCTGTCTCTTTTATGGTCCCAGCTAATACGAATATAGCGGTGTTTATTGAAGCTCGCGCTAAAACCGCATTCCATATTATGCGGAATAAATCTTCGCCTTGGTCCCATAAAAGCTCTGTATACGTATTTTTTCTGAGTTTCCTTGCTCCAGAACACAACTTCAACATAACCAAAGATTTTCTGGTCTTGAAGCTCTACAGTTCCAATATATGAACCTATATTGAAAAAAAACATTATGGAGCTTTTTATACGGAAATTTGTAATAATTTTTGGTAGCGGCACAGTGCCGAATGGTAAGCGCACATCTCGAATGTCGAGGGCTTTTGGATAGCCTTCATAAGTGCCAAATTCGGGTTTTCCGTTATGTATAATTTTTTCCGGTGAATTGCGCAATTCTCTTGTATACAAAATAACCTCAAGCAAATCTCATTCTGTGAGTCTATTATATTCCTTACTATATATTATACAATTTTCGGTGAAAATGTATATTAAGGCAAGTCTTAAAATACTGTTTCTGTTATTTTTTGATTCCAAACAAAAAAAACAACAAATAGCACATTTTTTTCTTGTGATTTACCAAAAACCGCCTTAGAATTTTCTCAATAACAAGAGCTTTCAAACTTTACTTTTTAAAAGTAACTCTGAAAGTGCCAAACTTTTATCAGGCAACAGGAGGTGTGTTATGGCTGTAAAAATTTATTCATTAGGTGCTGCACAAGAAGTTACCGGCTCAAAACATATTTTTGAAATAGACGGGCGATCTTTTATGATTGACTGCGGTGCTTTTCAAGGAAAGCGTGCGGAAGCAGACGAGAAAAACCGTAATTTTGAAATTGACGTTGACCGTATCAATGCTGTAATACTGACCCATGCTCATTATGACCATGTTGGTCTTCTTCCTTTGCTCGTAAAGAAAGGATACAACGGAAATATCTACGCAACGCCCGCGACACGGGATTTGTCTGACCTCATAATGATGGACAGTGCGCGTATTCAGGCTCGTGATGCCGAATATCTGCGTAAGCAAGCCCAGAAAAAAGGCCAGAAATTCACATGGACTCCTATGTTCGATGAAGGTGATTGTGTAAAAGCCGCAAATCAAATAATTACGCTCTCTTACAACCGCAAGATGTTCATTGCTCCTGACGTTGAGCTTGAATATTTTGATGCAGGTCATATTCTCGGCTCTGCTTTTGCTTATGTAACTATAAAAGGACAGCGAGATGAGTTCGGAAAGCCAATAAAAACAGATTCCAACGCAAAGCTTTCTATCTGGAACAAGCTTTTTGGCTGGAAAAAAGAAGACAAGCGCTCTTTCCCTGAACGCAGAAAAGCTACCCCAGAAGAGCAGGCCGCTTACAAAGGTCCAGAACGCAGGAAAGGCGGTGACAGGCGAGAAGGCTTGGACGAAATCAGAATCCTTTACACAGGAGACCTTGGTCGTAAGCAAAAGCCTATAATCCGCGATCCGTCAATAAACGTTCCGGCTCCAGATTACATCATTCTTGAAAGTACCTACGGTAACAGAAAGCACGAAGTTGCATCTGTAGCTATGGAAGAATTGAAGAAGATTGTCCGCAGAGCAATTGAGAAAAAAGGAAAAATAATCATTCCGTCTTTCGCAATCGAGAGAACACAGGAACTGGTCTATTACTTCCATTTGCTCGTTGACAAGAAAAAGATTCCTGCAATCCCGATTTATGTAGACTCTCCAATGGCTGTGAATGCGACGAGTATCTTCCAGGTTCATCAGGAATGCTACAGTACGGACGTACACGAGGCTTTCTTGCAGCATCATAAGAATCCGTTTGGCTTTGGCTCTTTGTCATTCGTCAACAGCCTTGACGAATCAAAAAATTTGAACAAAAAAGAAGGACCAATGGTCATAATAAGTGCCGACGGTATGTGTGAAACAGGTCGTATTGTTCACCATATAGCAAACAATATCTCTGACCCAAGGAATACGATTCTTATTGTTGGTTATATGGCGGAGAACACTTTGGGACGCAAAATCCGTGACGGAGCAAAAAAAGTCAGAATCATGGGCGATGAATACGAAGTAAACGCAAAAGTTGAGCAAATCAACGCATTCAGTGCCCATGCCGATTATGAGGAATGTACTGCATGGCTAAAACAAATTGATACAAGCCGTCTTAAGAAGATATTCCTTGTACACGGCGAAACTGATGCACAGGAATATTTTAAGCAGCATCTCAACGAGCACGGCTATCCAGACGTTGAGATTGTAAAATATGATGAAACATACTCTTTAGAGTAAGTTTTAAGTCGAATGTCGAGTTTTGATTGGAAGCTCAGAAAGCAACGGAAGCGGGGTTCACGCTGGGAGTAGCTTTCTGAAACGAAGTTTCTAAAACGAAGTTTCCAAAACTCGACATTCGACTATATACTTTTTTTTTATGTTTCAATCATGTATCATTAAAATATGCAAATAGATAGTTTTAAACAAATTGGAGTAAAAAAAATCATACAGTTTATTGCCGTTGTTGTCGCTGCCTGCTTACTTTACATAAGTGCCGTTTATTTTTTTGTATTTATCCCTTCCTTTACACGCCATGACCCAACACCAAAAGATAATATGAAATTCTTCAAGACAGAAGAGAATTTCTCAAAAAATGCGACTGACACAATATGGCTAAAAGAACAGCCGCTCGAAAAGATTTCAATAACGTCAAACGATGGCTTGAATCTTGTCGCATTTACACTTCCAGCCGAGACAGCCGTAGGAACAGTCGTCCTTGTGCACGGCTACCATTCGGAGCCGTTTAGAGAATATGCCGTTCTTGCAAGAATGTATCACAATCTTGGTTACAATATCGTAATGCCATATCACCGAACACACGGTGAGAGCGAAGGAAAATACATAACATTCGGCATAAAGGAACGCTTTGACATTCTTGAATGGGTTAAAAAGGCAAATTCCATGTATGGAAGCGACAAGCCGCTTTTTATTCACGGAATCTCAATGGGATGTGCGACATCCGTTATGACGCTCGGACTTGATTTACCAACGAATGTCAAAGGGGTAATCGCAGACTGCGGATTTACAAGTCCTCACGAAATAATCTGGAAAGTTCTCAAAAAAGACATGAAAATCCCTACGGCTCCGCTTATCTTAAGGCTTGGCGGATTTATGACAGAAAGGCTGGCTGGGTTCAATATGTACGAGTATTCTACGACAGAAGCCTTGTCTGTGAATCTTGCCCGTGACGAACAAATTCCAGTTCTTTTTATTCATGGGGATGCAGACGAATTCGTTCCTATAGAGATGTCCGAAAGGAATTTTACGCAATGTCTTGCAAGTTTTACTGTCGATGCCAGCGGTAAGACCTCGATTGTCGCAAATCCACAGGCAGAAAAATACTCTTTTTTCAAGGTAAAGGATGCCCCGCATGCCATTGAAAATCTTATAGACGAAACTGGCTATCAGGAAAAAGTCAAAGAATTCTTGAAAAAAGCAGAAAACTATAAGTTTGCAAACTAGGAGTTTTTATATGGATAAAGTTGTAACATTTGGTGAAATTATGCTCCGAATCCAACCTGCGGATTATTACCGCTTTGTTCAGGTTGACAGCATGACAACCACTTTTGGCGGTGGAGAGGCGAATGTTTCTGTTTCACTCGCAAACTACGGTATTGACTCATATTACGTAACAAAACTTCCAGCCCATGAAATTGGACAAATGGCTGTGAATTCGCTCAGACGGTATGGCGTAAAAACAGACTATATTCTTCGCGGGGGACCTCGCATTGGTATTTATTATAATGAAAAAGGAGCCTCTCAAAGAGGTTCCAAATGTATTTACGACCGAGCTGGCTCATCAATTCAGCTGGCAAAACCCGAAGAATTCGACTGGAAAACAATTCTTGCAGGAGCAAAATGGTTCCATATCACAGGCATAACGCCAGCTTTGGGACAGAACATGGTAAACGCCTGCATAGACGGGTGCAAAGCCGCACACGAAGCAGGAGCAACCGTCTCTTGCGACTTGAACTACAGGGCAAAGCTTTGGACAAAAGAACAAGCCCGCATAGCAATGACCGAGATATGCAAGCATGTTGACGTATGCATTTCAAACGAAGATGACGCAAACGATGTTTTTGGCATTAAATCAGAGGGAACTGACACTACAAAAGGCGAGCTGAACAACGACGGCTATATTTCTGTCGCCCGACAGCTCAAAGAAAAATTCGGCTTTAAAAAAGTCGCTATAACGCTCCGCTCATCAATCAATGCAAACCGCAACGACTGGCAGGGACTTTTGTATATTGATGACAATGACCTTGCTTTTTCAAAGAAACACGAACTTTGGATTGTAGACAGAGTAGGGGGCGGCGACTCTTTTGCAGCCGGACTGATTTATTCACAGCTCAAAGGAATGAGCACACAGGACTCCATAAACTGGGCTGTAGCTGCATCAGCCCTAAAGCACTCTGTTATTGGCGACTTTAACATGATGTCTGTTGAAGAAGTCAATAAACTCGCTGGTGGCGATGGTTCAGGCAGAATACAGCGATAACAAAAAGGCTTGCCCTGTTTTGAAACACAAGGCAAGCCTTTTGTTTTGTTCCGTCCTAAGAGAGAGCTAACGTTTTTGATTCATATTCGTGCAAGAAATTGCGGACAGGCTCGTACCAATGCCCCGCAGATTTTCCTTCATCAACAAATTTGTCATAAACGCTTCGGATATAATCCTTAACTTCCTTTGCAACGCTTCTGTCAAGCTCGTCAGTCTTGAATAAATCGTCAATAAACTGGTGTGCATCAGCTTCATTGAAAATATCACTAAAATTAGCGGTTATAACATAAAGCGCAGCACCAATGCAGTTTACGCTGTGCTGCTTTACATACAGAACAGTCTCCGTAATTTCTATAGCCGCGTTATAAAACTCTGGCTGCCAACGGCTTATCTCTTCTTCCGTAAAATTCTCTTCCCTAAAGAGCTTTCTGTAATAACCATAAGCAAGGGCAAGGGTTGCGACATGAAGGCTCGGAACGCACAGGAAATGTGGGTCAAGGGCATGCATCTGCCTGAATTCCCTCATCTCCTTGTAAGCTGGTCTGTCCGTGGTCGAAAGCCTAAAATGGTAAATCTGCGCGCTGTATTCATACAATTTTCTGAACCGTTGCATCCAATGACGAGTCAGAGTTCCAGAACGCAGCCATCCAAGCCGCTGTTTAAGCATATTAAGAGGTCTTACCCATTGATTGATAAAATCAAAATAAATGCTTACTTTCTCTGGCTTGAACGGAATTTTCTTATCAAGCGGATGGTCTACGTGAACAACAGGTATTCGCAGTATATGGAATTTTTCAAAAAACTGCACAATGAAAAATTCAAGGATAATAACTGCAAAACAACGAAAATTAGCAAATACGGCAAGAGGATGAAACAATACCCATACGTATGACATAAGTGCATGAAAAGATTTCAGAGAACGCCCCTGAACTCTTGCAATTCTTTTTTGCCTTTTTTGTTCTTTTGTCATAATCAGCCAAAAATCTCCTTTGCAATGGCAACTGAAGCCATCGCATCTTTTGCGTAATAGTCAGCACCAATCTGAGTTGCATATTCTGGGGTGAGCACAGCCCCGCCGACCATTATACGGCACTCTTTTCCTGCCTTTGAAAGCTCCTCATGCAAAAGGTTTATAGTCGTCTCCATATTACCAACCGTAGTTGTCATAAGAGCACTAAGCCCCACAAGACGAATGTCATTCTCAAGGACGGTCTGAACAACAGTCTCAGCAGGAACATTCTTGCCCAAGTCAATAACCGTGTAACCATAATTCTCAAGCATAGCCTTTACTATGTTCTTGCCTATGTCGTGAATATCGCCGAACACAGTAGCGATTGCTATAGTTCCTTTTGGCTCCTGCTTCTCGCCGCTCGACTCAAGGAACGCCTTTATTACTGCAAAAGAAGCGGAAACCGTGTCCGCGCTCAAAAGCAGCTGGGGTAGGAATTTTTTTCCTGCCTCAAAGTCTTTACCAACAAGGTCAAGGGCAGTAACTATACATCTGTCTATTATATCAACAGGCTGAATCCCTGAATCCAAGAGTTTTTTTGTCTGTGCGGCTGAATTTTCCTTAAATCCCTTGCAGATGATTTCTATAAGCGAACGCTCGTCTTCTGTAATATCCTCTGGAATAACCGAGAAATTTGAAGCAACAACTTTCGCTTCCTTTGCAGGGGCAGCAACGGCTCCTGCAGCCTGCTCCTTTGTAAGCCCGTACACAGGTGCTGTTGTTCCTGTATAAGTCTCAATGTAATCAAGACAATTATCATCAAAAGCCGCCAACGCCCTATAGCCCTTGTAAGTTTCCATCATAGGGGCAGACTGCGGATTTATGATACAGGCATCAAGCCCCGCATACAAAGCCATTGCAAAAAAACGGGAATTTATTATATCCCTGCGAGGAAGCCCAAAACTTATGTTTGACACACCAAGAATGAATTTTAGTCCCTGAGCTCCAAACTCATTCTTTAAAAGCGTAATAGCCCGGCATGTCTCAAGCGCTTCCTTCTGCTGAGAAGAGACTGTCAGCGTAAGGGTGTCAATGACTATATCCCTCACAGGAATTCCGTATTTTGCGGCTTCTTTGATAATTTTGCGGGCAACCTGAGCACGCCCCTCTGCTGTAGGAGCAATTCCGTTCTCATCAATACAAAGGGCGACAACGGAACCGCCGTAATGCTTTACAAGCGGAAAAACCCTGTCCATAACATCTTGTCGCCCGTTCACGGAATTTATGAGAGCCTTTCCGTTGTAATATCGCAAAGCCTTTTCAAGAACAGGAGGCTCGCTCGAATCAATCTGAAGCGGAGTATTAAATGCCGACTGAATTGTTTTTACGGCAGCCACCATTGTCTCAGCTTCGTCAATGCCCGGCAAGCCGACGTTTACATCAAGAATCTGCGCGCCAGCGTTTATCTGGCTTTCTGCCTCGCCGAGCACAAAATTCATGTCGCCAGCAAGAAGAGCTTCCTTTACTTTTTTCTTTCCAGTAGGGTTTATTCGCTCACCAACTATTTGAGGTCCAGCAGCCCCTCCAATCTGAACTGTCGCATTATAAGAGCATATAAATGTATCAGATGCTTTTTTTATGTTCTTAAAAGGGGCAGGGGAAGAAGACGCTAGTGTTTGCAAATCAATATTTTCGTCAACAGAAACGTCCTTTGTCGCCTTTACAAGCGCATTTATGTGGGCTGGAGTCGTACCGCAGCAGCCACCAAGCAATGTAACGCCGCATTTCCTGTTTTTAAGCTGGCTCTGGGCAAATTCCTCTGGCTTTACCAGAAAAACCGCCTTACCGTCTATTACCGTAGGAAGCCCCGCATTAGGCTGAACGAGCACAGGCAAATTTGCATGAATACAGAACTGGCGTGTAATCTCCTCATCGTCGGCAAGGCTTCCGCCACAGTTAAAGCCGATTACATCTGGTCTTAGAGCCTCAAGGTAAGTTACACAAGTCTTTACGTCAGCTCCTGTAAGAGTCCTCAAATTATCCTGAAAAGTACACGTAGCAACAATCGGAAGCTTTGTATTTTCTTTTACGGCTAAAATCGCAGCCTTCAACTCGTGCAAATCGCTCATTGTCTCCAGGATAGCAAGCTCCGCACCATATTTTTCTGCTGCTACAGCAGTGATTTTGTATGCCTCATAAGCCTCGTCAAAGGTCATCTCTCCCATCGGCTCCAAGAGCTTACCAATCTGACCAGAATCCCATGCTGCAAAATGCGGCTCTTTATCGCCTGATTTCTCTGCCTTTTCAATGCATTTACGCAGAATCGCCATTTCTGCCGAGATATACTCATCTAGACTATAATCAGCCGTAGAGAGCTTAAGAGGATTTATTCCGAAAGAGTTTGCTGTAAGGACATGAGCTCCAGCTTTTATATACTGAGCATGAATGTCCTCAATCAGCTCCGGGTGCGTTATGGACAAATCCTCTGGGATATTATACTCGGTAATGCCAGAGGCTTGTATCATCGTACCCATGCCGCCATCAAAAAAAACTGGCTTACCCAATTCAGACTGTTTTTTTAGAAATGTCCTAAAATCAATTGATGCCATAAAATCGGCTCCTATATAAAAATACGTGCAGAAGGCTTAACTGCCAATCACTCCGTTCGTAGCGGCAATAATCGAGTCAATATTACGCATTATTGCCCTAGCAATATCAGGCTTGTTCATTGTATAAACATGAATTCCACGAACGCCATTGCTTATCAAATCAATAATCTGGTCTGTAGCATATGCAATTCCTGCCTGCTTCATGGCATCAGGAGAATCCCTGAACCTGTCGCAAATAGAAAGAAGTTTTCGGGGAATATAAGCGTTTGACAAGTCAACCATTCTCTTTACTTGATTTGCATTTGTTATAGGCATAATACCAGCAAGAACAGGAACCCTGATTCCGGCTGTCTGCAAGCGGTACAAAAAACTGTAAAGCATATCATTATCAAAGAACATCTGCGTTGTCAAAAAATCAACGCCTGCATCTACCTTGTATTTAAGTCTCTCAATGTCATCATCCCTGTTCCTGCTTTCTGGATGCCCCTCCGGGTAGCAGGCTCCACCAACACAAAACCCATTATCCTTAAAAAGCGGCACGAGGTCGCTCGCATGGCATAAGCCAGACGGAAAGAAATTTTCTCCTTCTTGCCCGTCTTTTGGAAAATCTCCTCTAAGAGCAAGGACATTGGAAATATTCTTTTCTTTGAGCAGGTTTATAGAATTTTCTAGCTGTTCTCGTGTTGAACGAATGCAAGTAAAATGATTTAGTGCCGTCGTGTAGTTTTTCTCAATAATCTGTGCAAGCTCTGCCGTGTTTGACTGCGTTGAACCGCCGGCACCATAAGTAATGCTTATAAAATCAGGATGCAAAGAAGTCAATTCTATCGCTGTATTCTTTACAGATTCAAAAGCATCCTGTTTTTTTGGTGGAAAAATCTCAAAAGAGACCGTAACTTTTTTTGATGACAAGATTTCGCTGATTTTCATAGCGGTTATTCTAGCAGATTGCTGAATAAAACTGAATAGGGCAGACCCTACAAAGCTTTGTGTTTGCAAGAATCTGCCCCATTTTGAAAATTATGCTTTATACTTTAAATTTATCAACTTGCTCACCAATATTATTGATTGAGCCTTCCATCTGATTTGAAAGATCTGCAAGTGCAGCCCCAGTCTCATGGATTTTTCTTGCACTCGCACTCATCTCGGTCATTCCGTCCCTAATAGCAAATGTCGCATTCTGCAAGCTCTTGATTTCATCAAGAATAGCCTTGTTTCCTTCTGCCATCTCAAAGGATGATGTCTTAACTTCCCTAGAAGTGTCATTCATCGTATTAAGAGCAACAGCAATCTGTTTGGAACCCTCGTTCTGCTCCTGCATTGCCACCGTAATCTCATTTACAAGCTCTGTAGTCTTGTTAATTCCGCTGGAAACGTCGTTGAACGCGTCCTGTGCAAGCTTTGACGCATTTACAATCTCTTCAATCGTCATAGAAATCTTTGTAAGCTGGTTACCAATTTCCTGTGACTGCATTCCTGAATCCTCAGAAAGCTTTCTGATTTCGTCCGCAACAACGCTGAATCCCTTTCCTGCCTCGCCAGCATGAGCCGCCTCAATAGCAGCATTCATGGCAAGCAGGTTTGTCTGCTCTGCGATTCCAGAGATAATCGTGTTCGCTTCCAGCAAAGACTGGCTCTCGGCTTCAATCTCAGAGATTTTCATGCTTACGTCGTTCTGTTTCTGTACGCCTGTAACAGCCTTCTGCTCCAGCTCCATGAACGCGTCCGCCATTTTCTGAACGCTGGCATTTACAGAATTTATGTTGCCAATCATCTGCTCAACTGCGGTACTTGCCTCAGAAACGCTCGCAGCCTGTGCCTCAATCATCTGATTGAGAGAGTTGATGTTTGCAGCGATTTCGTTGACCGCGCCAGCAGTCTGATGAACAGAATCAGTCTGCGTGCTGATATTGGCATCCATCTGGTTGATATTGTCAATAATCTGCGAGATTGCCGCAGTAGTGTCATCTGTACTGTCTTTAAGCAGCTGACCAGCATCAACCAGCTGCTCCTTGGATTTTTTCATCGTGGCGATTATATCCTGCAATTTCTGGGCGAACGTGTTGAATCCCTCTACCACACGTCCAATCTCGTTGTTTGTATTGAGCGTTATACGCTTTGTAAGGTCTGCATCGCCAGAAGCGATGCCCCTGATTGTCTCCTCGACAACAGAAAGCGGCTTTATAGAAATGAACAAAAAGACACCTGTTATAAGGAGTGTAAACACCATTATCAGCAAGCCACCCGCAGACATAGCACCAGATACGGTCGACGCAGTCTTTAGGGTCTCCTCGTCATCAAGGAACACGCAGATTGTCCACGGAGTTCTTTCAATCGGATAGGCTATTGCATATTGCAGCTTTCCGCGGCTGTTGGTCACAGGTGCACCTTTTTTTGAACTAGTTCCAAAAAGAGATTCCAAATTCGCATATTCAGATGGTCTAGACTGCTTTAAAATATTGAATTCCTCAATCAGAGCATCACGTCCAATCGTCGAAGCTATAGGAACTCCATCGCTAGAAAGGATTGCAACGCTGCCAAGATTTCCGATATCAATACCAGAAATAACATCAGACACCTTTTCTATCGAAAGCACGCCACAAAAAAATCCGACGGTGCGCCCACCAACCTTGGCGGACTTACATATATGAGCTACAGTTCGACCAGTCGTTTTTGAAGTAACAGGGTTGTCTACAAATATATCCTTTCCCTGCTGCATTATGCCCTTAAAATAATCTCGCTCAAGAACATTTGTTTTGGAGCCATTATCAGAAAAAAAATCACCTTTAGAATCTACCCAAGCAACATAGTCAAAAGCCTCGGAACGTTTATCCTTGTGCCTTACGAGCCATTCCGTGATTCTTTCAGTATCTTCGCTATTAACAACATCCGCATTTATATAGAAATCAAGATGAGCAAGATATTCGTCTATACTGTTTTTTATTGCAAGGCTATAAGCTTTTGTAAACTCAGAGTATTGAAGCTCTGTAGATTCCTGTATTTGAGTCTTTGTTATCTTGGAAATTACAAAAATTTGAAGAAGATTTAATATGACTACTGTCGTGGCTAAGATTCCGCCTATAAAAATAAAAAGCTTACCATTTTTTCTTTTACCAATTAGCATTCGTATATTACTCCTTTCTCCGTAGGACTTTCTTATATTTTCGACTTTTATACAAATCTTCTATATAGTCATATTTTAAAATGATAACATACGTTTTATCAGTTGTCATATTTTATTTTCGTTCTGAAGCATCTCCAATTTTCTGAGTTTTGTATCATCCAGTTTGATATAAAGATTCTTCTCATTAGTAGGCAAAACAAGACCTTTTGGTCCATTTTTCGCTCTTCGCAAATACTTTACTTGTGTATAGTATAAATCTGCACTACCATTCTTCCTTGCCTTTGAATAATAAACTGCAAGATTTCCTGCATACAAAAGAATCTCAAGCGGAACGGTTTTTCCAGGACGATTCTTTATAAAGACATAGCCGCCTGAATAATCACGCACATGAAGCCACATATCAGAGCCTTTTACCGTATGCCTAAGCAAGGAGTCGTTCTCCTCCGCGTCACGCCCGACGATGATGTTCCAGCCGTCTACAGTGTAATCAAGACCTGGATGAGCTTTTTTCTCCTGCTGCTTTGGTTTCTGGGTCTTTCGAAGAATCTGCTCCAGCTTTATAGGGTTCTTCTCCGTCTTCATTGTTTCATAGCGGTCTGCAAGGCTCTCAAGTTCCTTTTCCGTTATTTCAATGTCATGCTCCAAGTTCTCCATTCCGCTCACGGCTTTTTTGTACTGTTCGTAGTAAGCGGCGGCATTCTCCTGCAATGTCTTTTCGCCATCAATCTTTATGCGAACAAGCTTTCCCTCGCTCTCCCAGTCCTCAACCTCAATAAACTGAGGAGCTTTGTCTATGTCACCTGCATACGAGAGAATTAAGTCGCCTTGATGCCGCAGCTGTCCTGCGTTCAAAAACGACTCCCGCTTTTCTTTGAGCCTGTCCAACGCATTCTGCAGCCTGCTCCTGTGAGTCTCATACCATTTTTCTGCCTGCTCCAGCAAGGATTCAAGAGAAGACTCCGCCGCATTCTCTGTGTAAAACATCTCAACTTTCTCGTTGAACGAAAGATGCCGACCTGTTTTTTCTTCAAGTTCCGCAAAGTCCCGCACAAAAAACGCTTTTGTCTGCTTTGATTCTTTTGGAACTGGAAGAGTGAATTTATTTCCGCTCGTCTCATTTTTTGCGGGTCTTCTGTAAAACGAGTCAATTATTATGTCTTCTTTATCACAAAGAAAAATATTCCCTGCATTCGACCACAGCCTTATATAGAGCGTGTAAATCTCATCTTCCTCCAAATCGTCCTGCCTTGTTTTTTTTGCAAAATGCTCCTGTGCCTTTGGCATGACGATTATAGCCCCCTGCCGTTCAAGGATAATCTTGATAATTCGCTCGCTACCGACTTGCTGACAGCTTGTAATACGTGCACCTTTGATTTTTGACTTCAAAAGCTCATTAAAACGCAGGGGTTTCTCGTTTTTCGTGATTTTTTGCCTTGTCTCGTTTATGCGGCAGGCTCCGCCCTCAAGGCTTATGAACACGGTTTTTGGCTCACCCGGCCTGTAGGTGTATATGGCAAGCGAGTCAAAATTCGGCTGCACGATTTCTTGCACAAACATCCCTGTTAAATCAAGCTCATTGAGAATCACATCTATTTCTTTATAATTCAACGACATTATTGTCTCTCCCTTTTTAACCTTGCCAACGTCATATACCCTTGCCTCCATTGCACGTTCTTCCTCGCGTACTCCACTCGCTCCCTTATCTCCCTCGTCCTTCAGCTTCCCGTACCCCTTTATATTAGACCTGTTCGGAAAACAGAAGTTTCCGAACACCTCCATTATAAAACACCTTGTGCGTCCTGTCACCAAGCTCCACATCACTGTATGACAAAGATGCTCTTTTATACTATACTTGGACTATGGCGGAGAAAGATATAACTGAAAAGAATCTCGAGGACTGGAACGATGTCTTTGCCGACATCGTGAACGTTCTTCTGTTTGACGGGGACCGGCTCATCAAGGAAGACGACCTTGTCCCGGACACCAAGGACTCCATGTTCAAGGCGGACGGCGTCCTGCACGAGCAAGAGCGCGACGTGTCCAAGCTATGGAGGGACGGCGAGATCCGTATCTCCATTATCGGCTTTGAGAACCAGTCCAGACAGGATTACAAGATGCCCCTGCGCGTCATAAGCTACGACGGGGCCTCCTACAAGCGGCAGCTACTCGACGGCTCGCTGTCGAAAAACTACCCTGTGGTCACACTGGTCCTCTATTTCGGCACTCACGAGCGCTGGACTGCCCCGAAGTCTCTCTACGGATGCTTCGACGTCCCAGAAAGGCTCAGACCCTTCGTGAATGACTACAAGATAAGCGTCTTTGAGATCGCTTGGCTTGACGATGCAACAATCGAGAAATTCTCCAGCGACTTCAAGATCCTCGCCAAATATTTCCAGGCAAAGAGGTTGAACGCCGACTATGTAGGCTCAAACGACGAGATCAGGCACGTGGACTCCCTTCTCAAGCTGATGTCCGCTCTGACTGGTGACAATTCGTTTGAGCTCGCTTATAATGAGAGTAGCTTGTCTAATAAAGGGGGTGTTACTATGTGCGATGTTGTAGAGCGTATAATGATCAAAGGCATCAACAAGGGCATTGAGCAGGGTCTTGAGCAGGGTCTTGAACAGGGTCTTGAACGAGGGCTTGCAGAGGGCAAGGCTGAGGCTAAAACCGAGCTTATAATGAACCTCATCGAGTCGCGGGCTGGCACTCTTGAGCAGATTGCCGCATGGGTTAAGCTCCCTGTCGAGGAGATTCAAAGGATTGCACAGGCTATGCCTGCCACGAACTAGCTGCGGTGCACGGTGCCGCTCGACGTGCACTATGTGCCTACTGCTTGTTAGAGCATAAAAAAACCGCCCTGTTGAGGGCGGTTTTTTTTGCTTTTACAAGGGAAGCTCAAGCGAACATACGCTTGCTTTTGCCCCCTTGATTTAGCTTATACCAAGAATCTTGGATTAGAACCAGTACTGTACGCGAACTGGGATAGACCATGCAATAGCGTCTTTATTAACGTTATAATCGCTACCATGATGTTTGATTGTATAACGACCCTGGTTGTTAGAAGCAGTCTCAAGTGCTACACCGATAGAACCGTTAGAGAATCCTTTGTTAACTCCGAAACCTGTTGTCAAGCATCCGAAATCGTCTGAATTCTGGTGGAGGTAGATATCGTTAGCATAGCGAACATCACCAAAGAAGCTGATTCCGTTCTCAAGGTTGAAGTCTACGCCAGCGCCGAGCAACCAACCATAGTGACCCTTCTCTTTCTTAGACAATTTTTTGTCACCGTTCTTGTCATAAGTATCAGCACAGTCAATTTTGTTACCGTTGATAACGTGAATTGTCAAAGCGTCAGAAGCTTTGAAGCTGAAGTATGTATTGATCTCTGGGCAAACGTATGTATTGTCTGTAGCCTCTGAAGCATCATAACCATGTGTATTGCGTTTTGTAACACTTACAGATCTGTATGCACCAGAAGAAACTGTTGGGATTGCAGCACCAACTTTAACTGTCATCTGCTCTGTTGGGTTGAGCTCAGCAGCAGCGTGGATTTTTGCCCAGTTCTTTTTGCTCTTCAACTCATTATTGTTCTTAACTTTTCTGAGCTTGTCGCCCTGCATTACAGCACCGAGTTTGAATGTTCCGAGACCTTCAACTGTGTATCCAAGCC
>Ga0256405_10007907_pt1 | contig 15597 bp, 11 predicted proteins | sample RumenRJG_02DNA_FD_189096 | JGI IMG/M metagenome (GOLD analysis project Ga0256405, IMG submission 189096) | Bovine rumen microbial communities from Lethbridge, Alberta, Canada - RJG_02 | ecosystem: Host-associated > Mammals > Digestive system > Stomach > Rumen | place: Canada: Alberta... | reverse complement strand
GAGCAAGAACTGGATTCCCGATATTAGCAAGATTTTCGATACTTCTTTCTCATCGTGGACGTTCATACCGCAGTATGTCAAGAACAACCCGGAAATGAAAGAGGAAGATCTGCAACTTGTCCTCAATCGCTTGCGCGGAATTGAGAGCACGCAGATAGGCGTTATTGACCTTTCCGAGAAACTGGACTTGGATGTTATTACCGATATTTTCATCCGTATCAACTCCAAAGGCACAGCACTTTCGCAAGGTGACTTCGTTATGTCAAAGATGGCGGCTGATGAGAAGCACGGCGGAAATCTCCTTCGTAAAGTCATTGACTACTTTGCGCACTTGGCTGTCAAGCCGCAGTATTTTAGCCATATCGCCAAAAACGACACAGAGTTTTCCGGCACTCCGTACTTGAAGAAACTGGAGTGGCTGAAAGATGATAACGAAACGGTCTATGATCCCGACTGTGATGATATTATCCGTGTGGCGTTTATGCACATCTTCAAACGCGCACGCTTGGCGGAATTAGTGCAACTGTTGGCTGGTCGTGATTTTGAGACACGCGATTTCCGAGAGGATATAGCGGAACAGACCTTCAAACAGATGTACGATGGTGTATCGCATTTCATCAATGAGTACAATTTCAAACAGTTCATGCAGACCATCCGAGGTGCTGGTTTCATTTCGGCTAAGATGGTTACTTCTAACATGGCTTTGGATTTCGCTTATGCGCTGTTCTTGATGTTGCAGGATTCCGATGTGCCCGTTGCTAATCGCAAACGCATCGTGCAAAGATGGTACGTGCTTTCTATCTTGACGCAACGCTATAGCGCATCGCCGGAATCGGCTTTCGCTAAAGATCTGAAAGTAATTAGCGAGGTGGGTATCCAACAGGCTTTGAAGAATATCGAAGACGCAACGCTTTCCGATAGCTTCTGGCAAGTGGCTTTGCCGCAAAATCTGTCTTATGCTTCGTCTCAAAATCCGACATACTTGGCTTATCTTGCAGCACAAGTCACCGCAGGTGACAATAGTTTGTTGTCGCAGAATATACGTGTTAGCGAACTTATCACACTTGGTGGCGACGTGCATCATATCTTCCCGAAGAAATATCTTGTTGAGCATGGATTTGACCGCACGCAGTACAACCAAACTGCCAACTACGCGTATTTGGATACACCGGTTAATATCTCTATCGGAAAGAAAGCACCGAAAGACTATTTCTCGGTGGCATTGGCGCAGTGTGGTCAAGAGACTGCCGAAAGTGGCTCTATCTTAAATGAGAAAGACTTGCGGGCTAACTTGGCTCTTAACTGTATTCCGGAAGACATCTTCGAAATGGACTACACCCGCTATGATGAGTTCCTCGCTAAACGCCGTGTACTCATGGCACAAAAGATACGCAAATACTACGAGAATTTATAAACTATGACCCCTATACAACAAGCAAAAGCAGCAAAAGAGTTTGCAGAGTTTTGGCAAGGTAAAGGCAATGAAAAAAGCGATGCACAAGCCTTTTGGTTTTCGCTACTCCGTCAAGTCTATGGTATGGAGAACCCAGAGAAAGATGTCGAAGTTGAGAAGCGAGTTCCACTTGACCATACATCTTTTATTGATGTGTATATCCCATCCACCAAAGTATTGATTGAGCAGAAATCAATTGACAAAGATCTTAGCAAGGGTTACAAACAATCTGACGACAGGATCCTTACTCCGTATCAGCAAGCGAAACGATATGCCAATGAACTGCCACGCCGCGAATACCCGCGTTGGATTGTTGTCTGCAATTTTGCCGAGTTCTGGGTATATGATTTGGAGCGTCCGCATGAAGAACCGTATAAGATACTTCTTGCTAATTTGGAGAACGAATATGAACGCCTAAACTTTTTAGTAGATCAAGGTGACGAGCATATCAAACAAGAGCAAAAAGTGTCTGAAGAAGCAGGCCGTTTGGTGGGACAAATATACGATGCTTTATTAGCCCAATACCATGATCCTGAGAATCTTGAAACACTTCGATCGCTCAATATCTTATGCGTGCGTTTAGTGTTCTGTTTATATGCGGAAGACGCACATTTGTTTGGCAAAAAAACGGCTTTCCATGATTACCTTGCACAATATCCGGCAAAAGATATTCGCCGTGCTCTATTGGACTTGTTTGATGTATTGGATACACACGAAGACCAGCGTGATCCTTATTTAGATGAAACGCTAAAAGCTTTCCCTTATGTAAACGGAGGTCTGTTTAGCAATGACACTCGCCTAATTGTTCCTCAATTCACGGAAGAGTTAAAAACGTTGTTACTCGCGAAAGCATCTGATGACTTTGATTGGAGCGAGATTAGCCCGACTATCTTTGGCGCAATCTTTGAGAGCACCCTTAACCCGGACACACGTCGTTCTGGTGGTATGCACTACACTTCTATCGCTAATATCCACAAGGTTATTGACCCGCTATTCCTCAATGATCTCAAAAAGGAGTTTGAAGCAATAAAAGCTATTTCGCAGGAAAGACAGCAGCGACAAAAATTAGATGCGTTCCAAGATAAATTGGCTTCTTTGAACTTCTTTGATCCTGCTTGTGGTAGTGGTAATTTCCTTACAGAAAGTTATGTGTCTCTGCGTCGGTTGGAGAATGAGGTTATTATCTTCCGCGAGAAAGGTCAAGGTACTTTTGGAGACATCGCTAATCCGATCAAAGTAGATATTCACCAGTTCTATGGTATTGAGATAAATGATTTTGCAGTTTCGGTAGCGACTACTGCCTTGTGGATTGCAGAGCAGCAAATGTTGCAAGAAACGCAAAGATTAGTTTCCTTCAATGTAAAATCGTTACCGCTGAAAGCGTATCATAATATCCACGAAGGAAATGCCTTGCGCCTCGATTGGAGCGAAGTGATTGCTCCGGAGAAATTAGACTATATCATGGGCAATCCGCCGTTTGTGGGATATAGCCTTCAGTCTAAAGATCAGAAAGAGGATATGCTTTCTATCTATGTGGATGAGAAAGGCAAACCATACAAGACAGCCGGTAAGATAGATTATGTGGCAGCATGGTATTGGAAAGCGGCACAACTTATGCAGTTAAATCCTGCTATCCGTGCGGCACTTGTTTCTACCAATTCCATCACTCAAGGTGAGCAAGTGGCAGCTATTTGGAAACCGCTTTTTGAGCGATTCGGTATTCATATAGACTTTGCCTATCGCACTTTCCGCTGGGACAGCGAGGCGGACATCAAAGCACATGTGCATTGTGTCATCATCGGTTTCTCTATTTCGAACACAAACGCAAAGAGAATATATTTCTCCGATGCCCAATCTGCTTATGTAAATAATATAAATCCTTATCTTATAGATGCACCGGCAGTATGGTTAGAAAGTAGAACAAAACCTTTATGTAATGTTCCACAAATGAGTAGCGGAGGGAAACCAGTTGAAGGTGGATTTCTTATCTTATCACCAGATGAAAAAGAGGACTTGCTTGGGAAATGCCCACAGTTAGAGCCATATATCCGTCCTTTTACAAGCGGAGATGACTTTATTAACAATAAAAAAAGATATTGTTTGTGGCTGGTTAATTGTCCCCCTAATATCATGCGCTCTTCTACTGAAGTGATGCGCCGAATAGCAAGTGTACGTGAGTTTAGGGCTGCAAGTGTAAAAGAAGCCACACAACGATGTGCAGATACTCCCTCTTTATTCATGGAAATAAAAGAGCCTAAAAGTAATTATTTGCTCATTCCGGCAACTTCATCTGAGAAACGTAAATATATCCCTATAGGATATGTGGAAAAGTGCGTTATTCCTAATAATGCCGTGCAATTTGTTCCAGATGCTTCACTATACCATTTTGGTATATTAACAAGTAATGTACATAATGCGTGGATGCGAGTTGTTTGTGGGCGATTAGAAATGCGGTATAGGTATTCTGCTAATATCGTTTATAATAATTTCCCATGGCCAAATCCAACTGAGGAACAAAAGAAGAAAATTGAGCAAACAGCACAAGCTATCCTTGATGCGCGAGCTAAGTACGCGGATTGTAGCCTTGCCGATCTTTATGATGACAATGCTATGAAGATAGAGCTGCTTACTGCCCATCGTGAGAATGACCGAGCGGTTATGTCTGCCTATGGCTTCCCCATTAAAATGACCGAATCCGAGTGTGTGGCAGAGTTGTTCAAAATGTATCAGGAATTGACAAAGAAATCAAAATAGGAGGTTAAATATATGGCAGAGTTAATTATACTTGAATATAAAGAAGCAACAGGACAATTCCATTATAACGCTGTGGATAATGGCAGACCGAGTGATAAACCGGGCACTTATGGCTGGGAGCCTGTTGCATACGTTGAACAAAGAAAGGCAAGTTTGTTCTGCGATATGATTGATTGCAAGTTACACAGGCGCAAAGCCTTGAAACAAGCACCGTATTCTATTGACTATATCAGAAAGGAATGGAAGCTTTTCTGCTATGTGTATAACTATATGGCTGCCAATGTGGAGTTCAATCCGGAGCACAGAGAGTTTATTCGGGAACATTTCTATTCTGCAAGAGCTTTAGCACGTTTAGGCAACGCGCATCAAGCGGACTTAAAAGAAGCCGAAGAATTGGATTGGGCGTGGGAATACAACCCGTTAGATTATGTCGATTCCAATTTCTAAAGTTGACAACCAACACCCCAACGCGGCAACCACAACTGCCGCGTTTTTCGTTTCATTCACTCCATCACACTTTCACACATCTTTGTATCTTCTTTTTTTTTATAAAAGCCCCCCTTAATAAGGTCTTCGCTACGCTCAGGGTTGTGTTTATTATTTTATATGCCCTTTTTCATAGCTGTTCCTTATGTGAACTTTTCTATGTGAACATTTTCGCTCCTATGTGAACTTTCTATGTGAACATTCTCGCTTCTATGTACTTTATCATCTGTCACCGGAAAGTAACTCTTTCAATTTCTCCTCGTCCCGTCTGATTTAGGATTTCAAACACATCTTGTGAGAAATCAAGGCAAGAAGGTGCAAGTTGTAATTGTGTCGCCATGGCGACTGAATTTCGGCAGCCGATGGCTGCCATTTTTCTTGATCCGCAATTTTGCCCGCCGTTGGCTGAGTCCCAAAGGACTATTCAATTATTACCCAATGCCCGGCACTGGTGTTGCCCTCGCGAATTAAAACACCCTTCTTTTGCAAGTCAGCAAGATCGCGCCATATTGTGCGAGGAGCTACTGACAAAACTTCTGACATTTGGTCTCCAGTAATAAATGTATTTTCTTGATTAGTCCCAGTATATCCTGTTGTCTTTTAGTTAGTTGCACTTCTGACAAACTTCTGACAGAACTTATGACATCACCTGTGACATTTACTGTGACATTTACTGTGACATTTTCAATAACATTTTCAGTAACATTTTCAGTAACACTAATTGATGTAAATCTCCGTAGTGGTCTGGGAACTTTTCCTATACTTTTCCATGTCTTTCCCGAACTCTTTACCTCCGTTTTTACCTTACTTTTTACCTCACTTTTTACCTCACTTTTTACCTTACTTTCCGTTACTCCTTCCGTTACTAATTTCAGTTGTATCCGTTATTCAAAGTTAAGCTTTTATATGAACTTTTCTGCTGTTCCTTATGTGAACTTTTCTATGTGAACATTTCGCTCCTATGTGAACCTATTTTGGGGCTATTCGATAATGCAATTTACTGTGACAATTACTGTGACATTTACTGTGACACCACTAACCGGAAACAGCGGCAACGGACTCCTTGTAACGAATGCCCGGACGGGCAGTCATGTACTTGAGTGTGTCCTTAATACCGATGATAGGCAACATCAACAGTTCCGGACGGTACTTGTGAGCGGCCTCCTGATAGGCGGCCAAATCAAATTGAAGTTTTCCTGCCATAGTTAATACTTTTTAGGTTGTTGTATATTTTTCTTGGTTAAATTGGTTATCTGAGAATTGATCTCCAATTCCGACGACAAAATTACTAAAATTCCGCGACTTACGCAACTTTTCGCCCTTCGTTTATGATACGCATCATCATTTTTTATAGATTATTTGGATTATTAGGAAAAAACCTGTATTTTTCTTCGTCCATTCCGTCCATGGAGAATTGCCTTGACTTGGCAATTCGAACGGAAGGGATAGCGGGGAGCGTAATCCCGACATAGACAATTATCCGGACATAAAAAAGAGACAACCATCGCTGATCGTCTCTTCTCTCGTTCTTTTTATTGTCAGTTATTCAAACACTCTCTATCTAATAAGAACTCAAATACTCCTATCCGCAATACTCCTTCCTCATTGTAGAACTTGCCTTTATGCTCACCGGATATGATGATCTTCCTAAAACTATCGTTTATTTTTATCAGCGGTCGCTGCTCTTGATCGCGTTTTTCTTCATCCGGCATCGAGTATGCCGATTGCACATATATCCGCTGTGAACCACGATTGATAACGTAATCCACCTCTATTCGTTTATGAACTATTTTCCCTTCTTCATTTTTCTCCCATATCTCCACCAATCCCACATCTACACTATACCCGCGTGCGCAAAGTTCATTATATAGTACGTTCTCCATCATGTGACTGTATTCCACTTGCCGGAAACCGATGATAGCATTTCGGACACCGGGGTCTTCAAAGTAGAACTTACTATCTGATCCAATGTACTTGCGTCCTTTTACATCATAGCGGAGTGCTTCGCTCACCAAAAAAGCATCCTTCAAATGCTCTATATACTTGGTGATTGTATGAGTAGATATTTTAATGTTCGCTACAGACTTGAAGGTGTTCGCAATCTTCGTCGGATTAACCGCAGTTCCCATTGATGATGCTAAAACTCGGAAGATCTCCTCCAATCCCTCTTCGTTTTGCAAATGGTTGCGCTCTATAATATCTTTAAGATAGATAGCGCGATAGACATCTTTCAGGTATGCTTCTTTCTCTTCCGGTGTATTCAGCTTTGCTACAGCAGGCAGACCTCCGTATGTATAGTAATCTTCCAATGCATCGCGTTTATCACCTCCCACACCCTCGTAGTATTCCGCAAAACTCAACGGACGAACCCTAATCTCCCATCCGCGTCCGCGAAACTCGGTTACTACATCCTTGCTTAGGAACTTACTGTTACTGCCGGATACGTATGTTTGTACATTGCGCATATGGGTCATACTCAATAGCACGCCCACAAAATCATCTACCATCTGTACTTCATCCAAGATGACATAGCTTGTTTGCCCGTCATGGATAAGGTGGCTATCAATATATTCCAATAACTTATCCGGATCGCGTAATGCCTTATTGCGATTATCATCCAAAGCCAAGCCAATGATATGATCTTCTTTCACTCCTTGTGACAATAGATAGGTACGGAAGATCTCAAATAGCAAATAGGACTTACCGCACCGACGGATACCGGTGACGATTTTGATCATGTCATTATTGCTGGCACTGATAAGCTTCTGAAGGTATAAATCACGATTAAATTCCATGTCTTTATAGCATATTTAGGTGATTATTCACTAAAATTTGCTGCAAAGTTACAACAAAAAATTGAATTGAGCAAATATTTTAAGCAAAAAACACTTCCTTTGTGCGCAAAAAATGTCATTTTATAGCATATTTTGGTGATTTTTCACACTTTTTTGACGTAAATCCCCATTTTCCCCTCATCCCTTCTTCTTCATCGTCCATTCTCCGGCATGCCATGCCGGTTATCCCTTTCTCCGTCCATTCCGTCCAGATTGGATTTGGACATTGAACTCTATAGACCATAGGTAAGTATAAAGAAAAACCGCCGACTCGTCACGAGCAGGCGGTCCATATTTCAAATTTCAAATAATTATATCCCCAAAAATCATTTTAAAAACTTCACTATATGATAGCATATTATAATTTGTCCACTATCCACACTTACTCTCAGATTATCTATCATCACCTTATCTTTTAAGTTCGCTATCTTATAGGAACCGTCCCCTTGCTTCTCAAACTTTAATTTGTCCTCTAGAACAGCATTTACAAAATTAACGGCTTCCTTAACAATAATTTCATCAGAATTTTTAACAGTCTTTGATCCTTGCTTTATCATGAAATTATACTGAACAGAAATCTTACAACCCTTAACTCCGAAGTTAATCGAAGTGAAAAATGGACGCAATACTTCATTGTCCCCTATCTCTATATCTTCCCCTGAAAAATTACCGACAATACCACTTTTAGATCCCCTAAGACCTGAATGTAACTGACAAAGGCTTTGACTTTGTTTTTTTGCTTCTTTCCATTCATAGTAAGTTGCACCGCAAGGGTAAGCCAATAAATTAGCCATACTCCACGAGCCATACTGCCTCCTCTGTTGCTCTTTCTTCTTTAACCTCTTCTCGATAACAGAACTATTATATGTATCTCTCGCTTTAGCCATTGCACCCAAAATGCGACTTAACTCACCGGCAATACGCTCCCTAGAAAAAGAAGCACCAAGACCGAATTCCCCATTTTTCCATTTTTCAGCAGACCCTTCCAATCCTGTCATTGGGAAAATAACCGATAACTCGTCCCACGTCCAATTCAACGCCGACATATAAAACCTACCACTCTGAGTATTATAACTTAAAACAAACAAATGTTGGCTGGGTTTATTCCTTTTAGGAGTTTCATCTTCCAAAATAAACTCATATTTCATTTCGGTTGGTGTAGCACTAAAAACAGCACCCTTCGCATCTACCATATTGTTTAGTTCATTACTATACGCAATACGACGGTTATTTTCCTCAACCTGCCTCCTTTGTTCTTCCTGCTTACGCAATTCCGCATCTTTTCTTCTCCTCTTTTCTGCTTCGCGCTGCTCACGAGCCCTACTTTCTGCTGCCAAGCGTTCCTCCTCCTTTTTTCGCTCTGCAACCTTTTCCTCAAGATTACTCTGCCCTTTATCAACCAGTCTCACCGCAATACCACATATTGACATAGCCGAATACACATTTACATTACTAGGATCAAAGTAAAGGTGATAATATGTACCGTAGTTCTCATGCCAATTCATCGAAGATGACCAACAACCACCTGAATTTTCCAAAATAATCCTTGACCTATCGCATTCATAGAACCCATTATAACCAGGTTCGCAAGGCCAAGTACCAGTAGCTTTGAAAATAATTGATTTACCATTAGGCCCTACAACCTTGTATGTGTACGTACCCCCATCCCATGTCCATTTACACGAATTCACTAACTCCCTTATCTGCTCTTCTGTAGGCAACTTGTCTCCAAATTTTTCCATTGCTTCTGTCTGAGTATATAATCCACCAGGTTCATCCTTACTTTTCCAAAGGGTACCAGATGGTAATCCCATGTCCACATAACTCTTAAGAGACTGGTCTTCACCAAAAGCACTGCCAACTATACAAGCAATGCTCAAAAACAACAATAACCTTTTCATTTTATTGACCTAATTATATTTCATTATGGCATACCCTGAGTCTGACGCAAAACATGATTCATAACATGCTGGTACGTCCTCTCAGAGTGCTCAATCAACGAATTAATTCCTCCCGTCTTCATCCCATCTACAAATTTCCCAATTGCAGCACTTGCCTCCGCCGTATAAACCTCAGAATTAGTAATTTGCCTTCCGCGCGCATCAATCTCAAAAGTACACCAATTTGCGTCCTCTGCTACACGTGCCCTTCCATTACTAAAATCATTGGCAATCTCATATCTTGCAAAGCGAGGATTCCCTCTCTTATCTATATACCCGTATCTTCCATCTGAATACTGGACGACCGCAAAACCTTCTTTAAATGGATGAATATCAGTCATTACAATCGACCTATTAGGAAACACTCTAGAACCGTTATAGTCAATAAAGAATATATCACCGCTACCATCTTTTACTCTTGCTGCATCCCACTTAAAGTCATGAGCCTCTTCGTATGTGCCATTCAGACCAGTGTACCCCCACGTACCATCTTGCAATTGGTAACGAGCTATCTGCTTTGTGTCTATCTCACTAGAAAGCTTATTAGGATTATACCTGTGAACGTGGACATAAGTCCCGCAATACTTATACGCACTCCCATAGTCCTCGTATACATTACCTCCATAATCTATATAATACCAATTCTTACCCTTCCGAGCGGGCACAACATCAACATTGTTTTCATTCTTTACATAATAACCAATTTCATCATACTCATTAGGAACCAATAGTTTATCTTTATACCAAGCGTATACACCCCATTTGCCGTTTTTCTTAAATACCCCATGGTCCCTAATCTCCTCACAACCTACTTCCCCTCCATAAACTGTTTCTGAAAACCATGCTCCATTCTCATATACAGCATAATTTTCATTGTTCAATACCTTAACTTTTGCAGATGTGGAACCTGTGATATAATACTTTCTTTCAACATATTCCATCGCCCAGTTGTCTAACACAAATGCCAGCGTCGCGTAACCATGACTATCTTTGATAATGAAATCATCTCCAAACGCCATAACATCATCATAAATGAAGTCATCCCTCGAAAACTCCCTATTAGAATTATGAGGAGATACTTTAGAATCAGCAGCAACGTTCCCAATTGCCCATTTCCCTTTGCTTTTTACAGCGACATCCCTAACATTGTGCACACCTTTAGCGATCACGACATCGTCATATATACATGGTATCACCTCAATACATAACTCACTTACACACCCCCATTTCCCATTACGCTTCACCTTAGCGTAACCATACATATAATCTTTTGCATCATCATACATGCATGGAACAACCTCAACACCATTTATATCAATAAACCCGTACTTCCCATTTCGCTTAATACGAACAACATAACTCCCGGTCATATCTCCGCATATTTCATACGGATCACCACCAACGTCCTTAATATTTCCAGAGGCATCCAGTAATTTAAAAACCCCTCTCTGTATTCTAATCACCCTCACGCCCTCACTAACATCCCCAATCTGTTCAAACTCAAAAGGCAAAACCGACTCCCCTACTGAATTACATAACTTATATTTCCCTAAATTCTTAATCAACAAATCTCCGTCTAATATATCTGCTGGTTCAATATCATCAAAACTCTGAGGCAAAAGCAATACACCATCCTTCGAATATAACTTATACTTACCCCTATCTTTCACCAAGAGATTATCTCCCATAATATGAGTAGGTTTAATTTCATCAAAAGAGTCAGGAATCACCTTCTTACCATTTACATCATATAGTTCCCCTCTACTCCCCCTTAGAGACATTATACCATACTCCGTCCTATAAATAGAATCATACTCGAAAGGAATAACAACTTTAGCATCTTTCGAAATAACTCCCCATCTACCCTGACTCTTCACAAAACCAAGACCACCAAGAAAGTCCTTTGCATCATCATACTCACACTTGATTACGGTCTTCTTGTTAGCATCTACATACCCAAATTTAGAAAACCTTTTTGCAACAGCAAGACCTTCGTGAAAGTCCCCGACCTGCTGAGTGCACGACACAAACACAAGCACTAATGCCAAAACGAAAAATTTAAATACTTTTTCCATAGCAAATGATATCTACTCATTACTTTTTCACCGGCGACTTCTCAATAACGCAACGTACCTCAGCATACCTCTCCTCATTTTGATTGCAATAATATCCATCCATCGTCAACTCATGCTTATAATTATCTGATCCCACACGGCTACTACTAATCTCAGTCTGCTTCCAAACCATATGCAGCCCATAGCCTCCATCAATAGACGACGTCCATAACCTTACGCATATGCCACTAGAAACAACCCCTGCAGAATTAGGAATGATTATCGAATTGCCATTCTTCTTGCTCGTTAACTTCAGGTATTTCGTATGAAGAAACCCACCAACTGGTTCAATCGTACAATTATTAATTAGTTCCCAACATTCCGCACTAGTAGGCAGACGCCATCCATTTTTATTCTTCATCACCTGCGATACTTGACCTCCTGAATAACCCTTACCACCCTTTTGTGGAGACTTGGCTCCCAAATTGCAAGTAGCCCACACAACAGACAATCCCAAATCCACACATTCTTGCCCCCGAAAAGAACCCGAATGAATACTATCCTGATATGCTTTCTCCCACTTTGCATAAGCAGCACGTTCATCACTTTCTTTCTTTCTTCGAGCCTCTTTCTGGATACGCGCTTCCTCCTCCTGTCTAATTCTTTCTTCTTTAGCCCGTCTCTCACGCTCTATCCTCTGAGCTTCCAGGCGTTCTTTCTCCTTCTTCTGCCTTTCTTGCTTTCTAATTGCTGCTTCTTTTCTAGCTTTCGCTTCCTTCAATTCCGCATCCGTGTAATGCTTAAAAGTAAATTTTCCATTATTTGAAATATATAACCATGTACCATCCTTATGTTGCTGAAAGAAGACACCTTTCGTACGACCTATTTTGGGTTCATGAATAGTAGAATTACCCGTCCACACGGTATTCCGGAAATTCATAACATTGATATCTATTTCGAAATTTAGGTAAGCATAATATATTAGAGATCCATCCTTAGATACGTGCTCATACCACTTCCCATTATAATATTCAACTGTCTCTGTGACCGCCCCTGTTATATTGCCAGAGCCCTTTGCCGGATAGCACGTTTGAGCAAACCCATGTGACAATGTAATGCCTTTAAAAGATGCAGTGATTCCCAATGTACCATCATCTACATCATAGAACATATCACTACTAGGACGATATACATAATAGTTGCCTTCAAGCAAATTTTGCACTTTACTCTGAGACATTTCAACAAAATCCATCCCCCCCGCACTCACAACTTCTTGTGCTGAGATAATGATACTAACAAAACAACAAATAATAAATGAAATACTTTTTAAAGAATAATTCATAACCATAAATACTTTATTTCTGCACAAAGCTAGTTACACAAGATCAATAATATATTATCTCTTTACAATCACCTAAGTCATCCTGCCCTTGAAATTCTTTTGGTATTTCAAGAATCAAACTGGGGCAATTCCCAAAAGCATCTTTCCCAATATAAGTAACGCTGCTCGGGATTGTGAGCGATGTCAAACTGGAGCAATTCTTAAAAGCATCTTTCCCAATATAAGTAACGCTGCTCGGGATTGTGAGCGATGTCAAACCGCTACGCCCGCAAAAAGCACCATTTCCTATGCTTGTAACGCTACTAGGTATAACCGTAGCATTACTTCCCACAACCAACACATTGGACGCAGTCTCAATTATAGCATTGCAATCACAGCGGCTATCATACATGCGATTTCCCTTTTCGACTTTAATAGAAGCTAAACTAGAACAACACCAAAATGCATTATTCCCAATTTCTTCAACGCTACTCGTAATTAAAATTGATTTCAACTTTTCACAATTAGCAAACGCACCACTCCCTATTCTCGTGACGCTACGTGGAATGTCAACAGAAACAATACGATCACAAAAACGATTGGGGCATAGAGCATCACTAAAAGCTCCACCCTCGATGTATGTAACCCCACTTGGAATCTTAACTCTGTACGAAGAACGTGAGTACAATGAATGATGTTGATTCAAGTAATCTGTTAATTCAGATCGATTCGATGCTTCAATAGGAGCAAAATTAATATGGGCTACATCATATACTTTATAACCAATAACGGAAAGCACGGTAACAAGACATATGATACCAAACACTTTTAAATTACGATTCGACCGCTCTTCAGCCTCTTTATTTTCCGTTCTTATCTTTTCGGCAATCAGTGCGTCAATCTCCTCTCTTGACGCCCCGCACAGAGGACATGCTTTTGCGTGTTCTGAGAATTGTTTCCCGCATTTGGGACAAGTAATAAGAGCCATAGCAATAAATTATTAAAAGTTAATCTTCGTAAATCAATAACATTCAACTCCACCAAATTCCAAGTGATTTCCAACAATCCCGATAGCTCCGCCCCAGTCTCCCGACCTACTATCAACATCAAGAGCAATAACATTGGATGCCGAACAAGCTTCCCAACGACCCGTCCTACGATGCACGACACGATTGTAGTCATTAAGTATTTCTATTTCATAATTTCCGCCACTATATAGTGATATTCTATATTTAATATAAGATCCTTGGTGATAAAAATATTGAGAAACATATGTCCCCGTCATCTTTTTAAATAATTTCCTATCAGCTTCTTGAACCTTTCTTCTTTGCTCTTCCTGAGCACGTGCTTCATTTTCTCTTTGTTCCTTTTCATATTGCTCTTGTCTTTCTCGTTCTAATGTGCTTGCTATTTTATAGAATGTAAAACCTCCTATAGCGCCTATTATTAGTACGATGAATATTACCCCAATGATTGAGTTTTTACCACGAGCAGATGGAGATTGAGAAATTTCTTTCCCTTGTCTTTTAAACTGCTCCGATGGGCAGGCACAATTAGGACATTCTGCCGGAACAGTATCCTCAAACACCGCTCCGCAATCAGGGCATATGACCTTATATCCCTTTGCAGGTTGATTGGATATATTATCACCCATTACCCTATTTTGTGACTCAGCATTCGAAACGCTATAACTTGAAGTGGTTTCATTACCTCCTAAAAATATAAAACTATCGGCAGAACATCCACATTGGGGACACGCATATCGCGTTTCACCATCTTTCATCACATATCCACATGAAGGGCATTTGTATATTTTCATAACTAATATGATTAATATTTGACTTCTTTCGCTTATTCGTAGGTGATTTTACCACATATAAAAAAATTCTTCGAATCCACCCTCAATCCCCAATAAATTGAAAAAGCTTTTATTTAATAATCGTTACATGTTTGAACAGATCCATTTCTTGTTTGGAATTGTAGACGTTTGGCATCAGATGAAGAACGATAAATTACCCAAACATCTCCAGTACACTGCTTATACTCGACACCTCCACGGGAAACTGAGGAAGAACTCATCTCGTAGTAATAGACAATTGTGTTTCCTATACTCATGCTATGTGGAGGCCGCTCTCCAAAGAAAGAACAACGACCAATAGTCACATCTGCAACTATGATACCGCTAAAAAGCACTATTAGTGCAAAAGTCATAAATTTTCTTTTCATACGAATTTCCTTACATAACCAGTTTCTACAAAACTACCTACGCCTTTGCGGCTGCAAAATTACTAAAAAAAATTGATATGAGCAAGTTTTTTTTACTAGAAATCAAAATTAAAAGAATTTTGAAAGCGAAAAACAAAAAATGAAATGAAAAAGCAAGCCAAAATAAAAAAAACCTCCCAAGTTTTTACGCTTGGGAGGGGCAAACGGGGGTTTGCTGAGAGCTTGCCGAATTCCTATCTTGTCCCACTAATCATGCTACAAATTCCGTGCCATAGTTAGAGGAAAACCTCCAAACCGTTGATGCGGGAGATGCAGACATCGCGGACGGTGCGGATTTCGTTCTTCGTTAATGGTTCTCTGTAGTTCATAATGCTAAAATTTTAGATTGTTAATACTATAGTAAATTAGTGCCATGTTTGGCTTGTGTACTCAAAATCTTCGTATTCCTCGTAAATATCTCCGAAATCGCTTTCATCATTTGCGGTAATGCTGGAGCGGTGAGTAACCTTTACAAAACTTTGATTGTTGT
>Ga0256405_10007905_pt1 | contig 15602 bp, 14 predicted proteins | sample RumenRJG_02DNA_FD_189096 | JGI IMG/M metagenome (GOLD analysis project Ga0256405, IMG submission 189096) | Bovine rumen microbial communities from Lethbridge, Alberta, Canada - RJG_02 | ecosystem: Host-associated > Mammals > Digestive system > Stomach > Rumen | place: Canada: Alberta... | reverse complement strand
TAAGAGGAACAGTATTATGGAAGATATGCGTGATATTTTGAATGAAAAAAAAGAAGGAAAAGGCAGAAAATTTTTTGAGAGTCATCTTGAAAAACTTCAGGCAAGTTCTTTTAATTTGCTTTTAACTGTGATTTTGGGAATCGTCGTGATGTTCCTTGTTTGTTTTGCAGTTTTCTCTATAACTGTAAGAGGAGAGGAGCAGGTCATGGTTCCGAACGTTGTTGGAAAAGACTTGACGGTTGCTCTTTTGGAGATGCAGGAGAAGGAGCTTTACCCCAAAATTCAGCTCCGTTATACAGAAACTGACGATGCAGGAAAAATTCTGAACCAGAATCCTTCTGGGGGTACAATCGTAAAGGCTGGAAGACGTATTACCCTTACTGTTAGCCGAGGTGCTGTAATTGGTTACATTGATGACTATACAGGAAAATCATTTGATGAAGTGAAGAAAACTGTTAAAAATACTGTCTCAAAGATAAATACTCCAAAATACATAAAGAATGAGAAGCCGGCTGGTACGATTATCGCTCAGGAGCCAGCTGTTGGTGAGACGATTTCTAAAAGCGTCCCGATTACTTTTGTGGTTAGCCTTGGCAACGAGGAAGAAAAAGCCTCTGTTCCAGCTCTCAAAGGTATGAAGCTTGAGTCTGTAATGCACGAGCTTGAGAACAGCAAGGTTGTTTTTGACTTTGACTCGCGAGTTGCCGTTGCAAATGAGGAGTCTTGCCTTGTTTTTGCTCAGGACGAGACACAGGGCGATGTTCCTGTGTATTCGAGAGTTCATGCCGATATAGTTCTTCCAGAGAACGGAATTGAGGGAAATTCTCAGTACGGGCTTTTTAAGGCGGCAATTACGCATTATCCTTTTGCTGTTCCAATGACATTAGAAGCCGTATGGAGCAATGGAGCGGAGGAGAGGGTTGTTACTCTCATGCATACAGGCGGAAACGTAACGATTCCTTATGTTGTTACAAAGGAAAAAAATACAAAGGCTGAGAATCCGTCTTCTGTTACGGAACTTGTTCTGTATGTTGCAGGACAAGTTGTTGCGAGAGAATCCTTTTCGTGAGTTTGAATTATGGTGCTGAAATTTCTTAGTTTTGCCGGAAGTCTTTGTTTTTTGTTGTACGGCATGAAGTTGATGAGTGACGGAATCCAGAGAAGTGCTGGTCAAAAGTTGCAGGCGGCACTTGCCATTGTGACCGGAAACAGATTCGTAGGATTCCTTACTGGAGCCATACTTACGATGATAATCCAGTCTTCTGGTGCAACTACGGTCATGCTGGTATCATTTGTAAATGCGGGGTTGCTTACAGTTGCGCAGTCTATTGGTGTTATATTCGGTGCCAACGTAGGAACTACGGTAACCGCTTGGATTGTTGCATTCTTCGGCTTTAATTTCAAAATTTCAGCTTTTGCAATTCCGATGTTTGGAATCGGATATATCTTGCTTTCTTCAAAAAAACTGAAGAAAGAGGGCTTCGGAATTGCAATAATGGGCTTCGGAATCCTGTTCATCGGCTTGGACTGGCTTTCTGACTTGTTCAAGGACAGCAGCGGTTTGACAGCGTTCTTGGCAACGGCAAGCGGGCATGGAATCATAAGCCTTGCACTGGCATTTATCGTCGGCATTGTGTTTACAGCCCTTATTCATTCTTCTTCAGCGATGACTGCGATTGTAATCACACTTGCAGCAAAAAATCCTGATATTTGGGAATTTGGTTCAGCAATGGTCATTGGAAGTGCCATAGGTTCTACCGTTGATGCCGTCATGGCAGCAATGAACGCACAGGCAAACGCTAAACGTACGGCACTTGTCCATTTCTTGTTCAATGTGGCGACAACAGTCGTTGCACTTTCTTTATTTCATCCTTTCCTTGCTTTTGTTGATTTCATTGTTCCAGGTTCTGTTCAGGATAATATTGTTTATCACATCGCAGCTCTTAATACAGTATTTAAGCTTTTAGGAACAATCCTTTTCATTCCGTTTGTAAAGCAGATTGCGGCTTTGACACATCGTATGATACATGATGCGCCAGAGAACGAGGTTGCTGTATATCATCTAGAATTTGATGAGAACACAGCGGAAAGAACTCCTGAGACCATGGTCTTTCAGGCTCAGAGGGAGATAGCGAAATTTACTGATGTTGTGGTTGAGATGTTCGATAATCTTCAGGTTGGCATACAACGCTTTGACAATGATTTTGCGGGCGAGGGCTACAGAAAAATTGAGCGTCTGGAAGATTATACAGACCAGATGCATGCACAGCTCACACACTATCTGGTACGCTGCACGGCTTTGAGAATCTCAGACCAGTCGCAGGAAAATGTCTCTCACATGATGCTTATTTCTGAGGAGCTTGAGAGCATGGCCGATGGCTGTCTTTCAATCGCTGGGCAGCTCCGCAAAGCCGTTGAGAAAGAAATGCCTTTCAGACCGGAGGATTTGGAGCGACTTGTTCCGTACTTTGAGCTTTCAAGACAGCTCTTGCAGTTTATATACAGGAATGTTTCAAAAATTGAGCGGCTTTCAAAAGAGCAGTTTGATTTTGCGGCGGAGCTGGAGCAGCAGATTGATGCTGAGCGAAAGAGCCTTAAAAAGGTTGCTAGAAAACGTCTTGAAAGCGGTGCAGATGTTAAGGCGGAGCTTTTGTACCTTGATATTGTACGTCAGATTGAAAAACTTGGTGACAGGTGCTTTGATATGGCAGATGAACTTGGCGGCAAAGTTTCATAAATTTTATATTTGTCAGGAGTAGCGTATGTATGAATCTGGTGAAGACTATTTGGAAGCGATTTTACGCTTGCAACTTGAGAACGGCTTTGTTCGCTCTGTTGATGTAGCACGTAAGCTTGCTGTCAGCCGTCCAAGCGTTAGCCGTGCGATGGGGCTTCTCGAAAAAGAGGGCTACATTGAATTTTCAATGGGCAATATGATAAAACTTACTGCAACTGGACAGGCTATGGCAGAAGACGTTTACGGTCGCCATAAGCTTTTGACGGCATTTCTGCAAAAAATAACTGGTGTGCCAGAAGACCAAGCAGAAGAGAACGCTTGTCGTGTTGAGCATGATATTGATGCAGACATTGTAGCTGGCATACAAAAGTGGATGAATGAGAATTCGGAACCAAAAACAGAGAACTAAGAAAAAGGGGCTGTCCAAAAAGAACTGGGCAGCCCCTTTTTGTTTACGGCAGAATTACTGCCTTATTTTGTTACTACATCTTCAACGACAACTTTGTTTATTTTCCAGATGTCCTTTACATAATCTTCTATTGTTCGGTCTGAAGAGAATTTTCCAGAATTTGCAATATTGATAAGTGCTTTTCTTGCCCATTCCTTCTTGTTCTTGTATGCTTCGGCAACTTTTTCCTGAGCCTTCACATAAAGCTCAAAATCGGCAAGGACGTAGTAAACGTCTGGTCTCTGTCCTTCAACGCCGTATACAAGGGAATCGTGAATTTCCTTGAAAATCTGGCGGCTTGGGTCATAAGTTCCGTCGATGAGCTGCTCCACAACCTTGTTGAGGGCTGGGTTTCGCTCCAAGTACTGCTGCGGGTTATAGCTGTGCTCCGCTTCCATTTTGAGAATCTCAGCCGAAGAAAGACCGAATGGGAATCCGTTTTCTTTGCCTGCTTCCTCAAAAATCTCAATGTTTGCACCGTCCATAGTACCAAGTGTGAGAGCACCGTTTACCATGAATTTCATGTTTGAAGTACCAGAAGCTTCCTTTCCAGCCGTAGAAATCTGCTCGCTTACATCTGCGGCAGGGAAAATCTTCTCTGCGACAGATACGCGGTAGTTCTCGATGAACACGACTCGGAGCTTGCCACCTACTCGGCGGTCATTGTTGATTCGCTCTGCAACTGTGTTGATGAGCTTGATAATTGATTTAGCACGTCTATAGCCAGATGCTGATTTTGCACCGAAGATGAAAGTCCTGCTTGGCGGGTTGTAGCTTGGGTCTTCAATGAGTCTGTTGTACAGATACATGATGTGCAGTACGTTAAGAAGCTGTCTCTTGTACTCGTGGAGACGTTTTACCTGTACGTCAAAGATTGAGTCAGGGTCAAGGAACTCGTTCTGCTTGTGCTTGAGGTAAACAGTAAGAGCCTCTTTATTGTGCTTCTTGATTTTAATAAGCTCTTCGAGAGATGCGTCATCGTCAGCATATTTTTCCAATGCCTTGAGCTTTGTCAAATCCTTTTCCCAGCCATGACCGATTCTCTGCGTAATGAATTCAGCAAGTTCTGGGTTAGAGTTGAGCAACCAGCGGCGTTGAGTAATACCGTTTGTCTTGTTGTTGAATTTCTGCGGATAAAGCTTGTACCAGTCTTTAAGCTCCTGATTTTTGAGAAGCTCTGTATGAAGCTCTGCAACGCCGTTTACGCTGAACCCTGCATGAATAGCAAGCCAAGCCATGTAAATCTTTCCGTCGTGGATGATTGACATGTGATTCTGCTTTGCGTAGTCATTAGGATACTTCTGGCGAAGTTCGATGATAAAGCGGCGGTTGATTTCTTCAACAATCTGGTAAATACGTGGCAAAAGGCTCTGGAAAATGTCAATCGGCCATTTTTCCAATGCTTCTGCAAGAATTGTATGGTTTGTATATGCAAATGTTTTTTGCACGATGTTCCAAGAGTCGTTCCATCCCATGCCATACTCGTCCATGAGGATTCGCATCATTTCTGGGATTGCGACGACTGGATGCGTGTCGTTGAGCTGGATTGCGTGAAGTTCTGGGAACTTTGCGAAATCAGTTCCGTGGTCAGCAACAAAGTGATGAATCAAATCCTGCAAGCTTGCAGATGTGAAGAAGTACTGCTGCTTAAGGCGGAGTGCCTTTCCGCTTGGACCTGAGTCATTAGGGTAAAGTACGCGGCTGATGTTCTCAGCTTCGTTCTGTCGTATTACAGCTTCGTTGTATTTCATGTCGTTGAAAAGCTGCAAATCAAAGCCGTTAGGACTAGAAGCTTCCCACAGGCGTAGGGTGTTGACTGTATTCGTCTCGAATCCGACTATAGGCATATCATAAGGCGTTGCTATGATTTCCTCTGCATTCTCTAGATAGAATCTGTCCTGTCCGTCTGGAGTTTTACCGTATTTGATTTCTCCTCCAAATTTTACGGTAACCGCAAGGTCTGAGCGTTTTACTTCCCAAGGGTCGCGGTGTTTGAGCCAGTTGTCAGGATATTCGACTTGGTAGCCGTTCTCAATTTTCTGCTCGAACATACCGTATTCGTAGCGAATACCGTAGCCGTGTCCTGGATAGTCAAGGGTTGCGAGAGAATCAAGGAAACATGCTGCAAGTCGTCCAAGACCTCCGTTTCCGAGGGCTGCGTCCGGCTCTTCGTCCTCTACCAAATCAAGGTCTATGTTCATGTCTTTGATGACTTTGCGAACTTCGTCCTTTATTCCAAGGTTGATGAGGTTGTTTGAAAGTGCTCGTCCCATAAGGAATTCGGCAGACATGTAATAAAGCTGTTTTGTAGGCTTTTTTTCATATTCTCGCCTAGTAGCCATCCATGCCGGCATAATAAGTTCCTGAACTGAAGCCGAGACCGCATCAAACAAATCATGGCTGTTTGCCTGAGAAATATCCTTGCCGTACTGTCGTCTTAAACGAGCTGCAAGGTTTGCTCTAAATCGTTCCGCATCAAATTTCATAGTAGCTCCTCTAATATGAACTTTTTTATTAAAAACCGAGTCTGCACCCTAATTTACAGCTCGGAAATTGCCTGTTTATTTTGCTATAAGTACAACAATTGACTTTGCAAGAACGACATAATGTTCTTGTGATGTCAGTTCTTCCGCGGCACCGTCTTCAAGGGCGCAGTTAAGATGCTCCATTGAAGTGTCTATGAGCCTGTACCAGCGTCTTAGCTTTTTCTCGGTCTCATAAGAAGGGTGGGGAAGTGTTACCGTCAAGTCATGTATGTCCATGTTGTATGCAATGTAAAAATCATTGTCCTCGGAATCAAGCCCTTCTGCCTTTCCGCCAAGCCTGAACGAGAGGAATCTGCTCATCTTGTTCCAATCAGGAATTTTTCCGTCAAAATTGAACCAAGTTATGTCTGGCGGATTATTAAATTTTGAGGTGCAGGCTCCGCCAAAGAACTTCCGTCTTTGAAAAACAGGATGCCTTACTTTGAGAGCAATCAGTTTCTTGACGAAATCAAGCATTGTCGCATTGTTTGTTACATTATCCCAGTTGAACCACGAGAGCTCGTTGTCCTGGCAATAAGCGTTGTTGTTGCCGTGCTGAGTTCTGCAAACTTCGTCTCCTGCTACGAACATAGGGACACCCTGTGAAAGAAGCAGTGCCGTAAAGAAATTCTTGCGTTGTCTGGTCCTGATTCGCTCGATTTTTGGATTGATTACAGGACCTTCAAATCCATAGTTGTAGCTGTAATTGTTGTCGTTGCCGTCGCGGTTTTCTTCTCCGTTCTGCTCGTTGTGCTTGTAGTTATATGTAACAAGGTCTGTGAGCGTAAATCCGTCATGGCTGTCGATGAAATTTATTGAATTTATCGGGCCTCGTCCTGCCGCTGCGTACAAGTCGCTTGAACCAGCAATGCGTGTTGCGGCTTCGGTTGCCAAATATTCATCTCCGCGTATGAATTTGCGTATACCGTCCCTGTACCTGTCGTTCCATTCGCACCAACGCTTTCCTGGGAAGCATCCCAACTGATAGGCTCCTGCACAGTCCCAAGGCTCAGCTATGATTTTAGTGCCCCTAAGGACTGAATCTTCTGCGATGCGACTCGTTAAGGTGCTGCTGTTCATAACAAAGCCTTTCTGGTCTCTCGTAAGTTCAGATGCCAAATCAAATCGGAAGCCGTCTACATGCATCTCAAGTACCCAGTACCGCAGACAGTCGATTATAAAATCTGCGACAACAGGATGATTCGCATTCACGGCGTTACCGCATCCAGAATAATTCATGTAGTATTCTTTGTGGTCGTGCACCAAATGATAGTAGATAGTGTTGTCCAAGCCCCTAAAATGTAGAGGAACTCCGTGCTCGTTGCCTTCTGCCGTATGGTTAAAGACAACGTCAAGAATTACTTCGATTCCTGCGTTGTGAAAAGCCTTTACCATGTTCTTGAACTCGGTTACGGCTCCTCCAGGAGTCTTATCAAAAGCATAGCTTGTTTTTGGTGCATAAAAGCCGATTGTAGAATATCCCCAGTAATTTTTAAGCCTTGCTCCAGTCATTGGGTTTACGTTCGTATTCTCGTATTCATCAAACTCGTTTATTGGCAAAAGCTCTACGGCTGTAATTCCGAGCGACTGCAAGTAAGGAATCTTCTCGACTGCCCCCAGATATGTTCCTGGATGCTCTACGCCAGAAGTCGGCGAGGCAGTAAACCCTTTGAGATGCATTTCATAAATGACTGATTTTTGAAGAGGAATCGCAAGTGGCTTGTCATCTTCCCAGTCATAGCTTTCATCATCGATGACGACGTTTTTAGGAAAAATTCCTGCCGCACGTTTTGTTCCTGGCTGCATGAATTTAAAAACTGAGCCGCTGGTAAAAGCCTTTGCCTTAGGGTCAAAAAGGTACTGGGTTTTGTCAAATCTAAGTCCTTTTTCTGGTTTGAACGGTCCGTCAGCTCGGTAAAGGTACAATGCCCCTGCTTTTAATCCCTGCACATAGACGTGCCAAATATCTCCAGTCCTGTTAGTGTCAGGATCAAGCTCTATAGTTCTGAATGGTGTAGCATCCTCTTGATTTTGAAAAAGCTCAAGGAATACTTTTGTCGCATTACGTGTAAAAATTGAAAAATAAACTCCGCTAGATGTAACAAGTGTTCCTGTATCTAGAGGTTTCCCCGGTAAAATCCGAATTGTGTCCATATAAATTAGTTTATCATGGGATTATTTATAAATCCAATTAAATAAACATAATTTTAGAAAAATTCTTTGTACTAAATTGCCTGTAATTTTTTAAACTTATGTAAAGTTATACCGTTTTTCATTTGATTTTTGATTGTATTTCCAGTATATTGATTTGAGCCTTAATTAAAAATTAAGTATTTTATAAATTGGAGACGATATGGCTATTATTTTTGAAGAGAATAACGAAGAGAAAAAAGAAGAAAAGCAGGATTCTCTCTCCGAGAAATTTTTGAAAACCCGCCAGATTATTTTGAGCGGCGAGATAAATGAAGAGAATTCAGAGAAAGTAATCAAACAGCTTCTGCTTCTAGAGGCTGACAGTGACAAGCCAATTTATATTTATATTGATTCACCTGGCGGTTCCATTGATTCTGGATTTGGCATTTACGACATGATTCGCTTTATCAATGCTCCTGTTTATACAATCGGAACAGGTCTAATCGCCAGCATGGGTTCTATAATCCTTCTTGCAGTTCCTAAAGAACGCCGCTTTGGACTTCCTAACAGCCACTACCTCATCCATCAGCCACTTATTAGTGGTGTTGCCAGAGGAGTTGCTACGGATCTTCAGATTCAGGCTGAGGAAATTGCAAAATCAAAGGCAAAGCTTATTAAGCTCATTGCTGAAGAAACTGGCAAGTCAGAGGAGCAGGTTGCTGCTGATTGTAACCGTGACCACTGGCTGTCTGCGGACGAAGCCCTTTCTTATGGCTTGATTAGCAAAATTGTTTCAAAGCGTTCTGATTTGGCTTAATCACTATTAGGAACGAAAAAAAATACTGGAACTGTTATAAATGGGGTGTCGTGTTACAGACTGCTCTTTCGTAATGGTTCCAATACGGATTTTGAGCGTATGATTTTTGAGCTGACAGATTCCCTTGCAGAAAAAATCCTTTTCGCTATGGAAAATCAGGAAGAAGAATTTGTTTTGGATGTAAATTCAAAAAATGTGATTCCAATTTCTGATATTCCTGAATCGCCAGATGAAGAAAATATCTGTTCTTTGCCGTTTTGGTCATCCTCTGATGGCTATAATCTGTTGGAGACTTTTGCAGAGACACTTCGAGCGCCTGTTATAAGACGGGAGCTGAAGGCGGTGCTTGCAAACGGAAGGGGGGTGTTCAGGAATTATAAGAACGTATTGAAAAAGTACCCTGAAATTGAGCGCAGGTTTCAAAAGTTTAAGGTAAAAGAAATGCGTCTGCGGTTGATGGATTGGTATAATGCACTTCGCGAATCTTGGGGGCTTGAAAAGCTTTCGCAGGAATCTGATGACTATGGCGATTTGCTGTTGTCTGATTTTGTTTTTCGCGAGTACGATTTTCTTAAAGATGAGAATTGCATTGCTTTTTTGAAAAAGGACAGGTCGGAAGAGTTAAAAGGTGAATTTTCAGGCGCGTTAGGGCAGGCATTGGCTCATATTTGGCAATGCCAGACAACAGTACAGCCCAAAAGCGTAGACGGTTTCGTTTGTCATACGCAGGCTGATGATTTTGCAGGTTGCCTTTTATACGAAAGCTTGGACTGTGCAGAAAAAACAGCAATTCTTTCTGTCTGCTTTGTTCATCAGAATTACCGTGGCTTGGGAATTGCAAGGGAGCTTCTGGCTAATTGTATTTCCAAATTAAAGGAACGCGGATTTTATTTGTTTGTTATTGCAGATTCGATGATTTCAGAAGAGACAGGAACAATGCTATCCCAGATGGGATTTGAAAAAAAAGGTTTTGCCTTTGTGGTGAATTTACAGCAGGACTAAAATTTGTTTTAGCCCAGATTTTTTTGACAGCCGTTTTTACAGGAGATTTTATTATGGCTTTTAGACGTGACAATGAATTGAACATGGAGCAGGTTGCTGCATTCTTACAGGATGCTGTTTCAAAAGTAAAAGCAAGTCCAGAGGAATTGGAGGAGCTTAAAAAAGTTTTCAAGAAAAATGTTCCATTTACACTTCGTTCATTTGTTTCCGCTTATATTTTGAAACAGGCAAGCGGTGCTATTTATCGTTTTAACTCTCACAAGAACAGAGAAGAATTCCGTAGCCGCCGTGAAAGAGAATTTGGCGGTTCTAGATACAATAAATATGAAGAAAATACAGTTTCTTCTTCAAAAGATGAGACAATTTCAGCTCCAAAAGAGCGTTATACAAGAATTCAGATTGATCCAGATTCAGCTGCTACAATTTTCGTTGGAATCGGACGTAACCGCCGCGTATATCCACGCGATATAGTTGGTTTGTTCATTAGCGTTGCAGGTCTTGAAAAAGAGCGCATTGGTGATATTCGCGTACTTGCAAACTATTCTTTTGTGCAGCTTTTCAAAGAGGACGCAGAGAAAGCAATCAATGCCCTTAATGGCTATGACTATCGCGGCAGAAAGCTCAGCGTAAGCTATTCTCGCCAGCGTGAAGCAGATGATGTTGATGGCGCAGATGACAGCTCAAATTATGATGATGAGCGTGTTCCAAATGTTTCAAATGCTTCATCTCATATCGTGGACAGCTATACAGCTTCTAATTCAGAGACTGTTGCCCAGCAGGCAGCGTTTGCAGCTCAGCAGGCTTCTCACGAGATGACTGACGAAGAAATCCTTGCAGCAAGAGCTCCACGCTCAAGCTCTACAAGCGATATAATGTAGTTTAATCATACTCAATGCAGGAGGAGTGGCGGGAGCTTTATTGTTCCCGCCCGATTTGTTTATGGATATTCATGTTGTAAAAACTGCTGCCGATTGGAGCGTAAATACATTGGTGGTTCCTCTTGCAGGAAACAAGGTTTTTATTGTTGACCCAGGCTGTTCAGAGGTGTTCAACGATGAGGATGTTGTCGTTTCATTTTTGAAAGAACATAATTATGAGCCTGTGGCGATTGTCCTCACGCATGGGCATTTTGACCATGTTATTGGTCTTCCAGTCTTGAAAAAAGCATTTCCAGAGCTTCCTATTGCAATTCATAATTTAGATAAGGATTTTATAGGCAAGAATTCTATTTCTTTGCAAAATTCTGTTCTGGCTGCAAACGGTTGGGTACGATTCTTGCGTTATGTAACGAATCTTCCAGAGCCTGATTTTTTGCTAGAAGACAGAAAAACTTTGAATGAGATTCTGAGCTTGAAATCATCTGACAAAGATTTGTGCGATGCTCTTGCAGAATGGCAAGTTTTGCATACGCCAGGTCATTCTCGTGGTTCTGTTTGCTTGTATAATGAAAGTAAAAGCGTTCTTATTTCTGGCGATACTATATTCTACAGAGCCAGAGGCAGAACCGACATGACAGGTGGAAGCAAGACTAGGATAATGGACAGCATCGGATTCTTGGATATGTATTGCAAAAAAGAAACTGTCGTTTATCCAGGCCACGACTTTTATGGATTTAAGATGGGCGAAAATGTCATTTATGACTACTAAGGCTAGAATCTACCACAAAAGATTTATTTCTTTTGTGGATGGGTTGTAAGGGATAAACTCTAAATCCCCGTTTTGATTCCATCCAATTTCATAATATGAGCATTCCGCTTTGTCGCTGTCTTTTTTTAAGTCCACGACAGCGAATGTGAGCGGCAAACCGCTTCTTGGTAGTGAGCAGCTGCCTGGATTCAATATGGTTATACCGTGCTTGTGCTGCAAGTTTGATATGTGAGTGTGTCCATAAAACACTAGATTTGCGTTCTTTTCCGTTGCAGTTGTTACAAGCTGCTTTGTTCCATAATAAACATCATGGCTGTGTCCATGTGTTATGTAAATTCTTTTGCCAGCAGCTGTAAATATTTGTTCAACGGGCACTTTTATTTCAATGTGCTTGTCCGTTATCATGTTATAATGAGAGTTGTCATTGTTGCCTCTTACGAACATTATAACGTTTGGTAGTAATTTCATAAGCCAGCTGTCGGCGGAATAGTTTTTTATTGAATCAAGCAAATCTCGGATACCATCGCCACAAAAGCATAGTGCATCCGCATTATATCCGAATCTCTTGATTATGGATATTATAATGTTCGTGCTGCCGTGAGAATCAGAGACAACGATAAGCCTTGCTGAATCTTTTTCTGCAAGTTTTTGAACGGCTCCATCTTCAGAAATTGAAAGATCGTCTTGTTGCTTTATGCTTGTCATATTCCCCCAAATACTTTTGTTTGCTTTTTACTCAAAAATAAAGTGATTTCTTGATTGAATCCCTGTATCCGTATCAACGTAGTGAGAAATTGGGTGGTCTTTGCCGATTATTGTCTGAACAATAGGTGCTAATGCTGTATTCTGGTCAAGCGGCCCTTTTTTTGCAATTATTGCGAGAACAGCATTGTTCAGCATCTGCGTTATGTCGAAATCAATAGGCATTACAAGAGCGGTCTCTTCTTCTAGACCAGACTCTTTGTGAGCATAGTCAAGAACAAAATCCGAGACAGCTTCTGTTCCTAAAATGTCATCTTGCGAAAGAAAAGAGAATACAGGAAAGTTGAACTTTCCATCCTCTATTTTGTCCTGCAACTTTGAAAGTGCCGAGTGCATTCCGTCTGGAGCGCCAATTGAAATTATTCCACATAAATTCTTATCTTCCAGTAATGTTACTAGGCTGCTGACCCTTGCTACGGTACCTTTCATAAAATCATTTGGATAAACAAGTATTGAAATAAGCTCCGGAACGTCTTCGGTTTCTACGCCGAAATTTTGACTGAGTGAAGATGTTATTTTTTCTATAGAAGCCTCATCGTTATATCCGTAGCCCAAAATTACAACTATATTCTTGCCCCTTAGGTAGGCTTTTGTCTCGTTGTCCATTTTTCTGAGCTTAGAAGGAATTGTGCTAGAAGTCTCTTCTACATTTTTTTGATATGTTGGAAATTTGTATTCTTCTTTTTTGCATGAAGCAAAAATTGTTGTTAGCGCAATGAAAGCTAAAAATATATTTGAGTAACGCATAGATATATTTTAGCAAATAATACGTTAATTGAAAACATTAGATTTAAAAGATTATGATTTGATTTTGTGGGGACGCTTTTTTTGAGCGAATGTTCCAGTTGCCATTTTTTAGGTGGCAACTGGTTGAAAATTGTTAGTACCAAGCTACGTTTGCTTGAATGAATCCTGTTCCTTTAAGTACGGTTTCAGAAGACTCTGTAAGCTGACTTGCTGTTCCGTCGCTTGCGGCTGTTGTTCCAAGCGAAACGTTTTCTGTTGCAGCAGCGGACTTCTCTATGGCTACAAGACCATAAGAATCTTTCTTTGCGTTTGTTATTACAGAATCTACGGAACCTGAAGAGCCGATTGTAACACGCTGTCCTTTTACGACCGTGAAGGCTGAATCTGGTGCGCTGTCAGAAACATCTGTCGCGCTGTTACCCATGCTGGCAGGAGCGGCAGGAGCTGCATCCTCTTCATCTGTTGAGATTTGAGCACCCTGCTGATTAGACTTCCATACAGCAACAATACCCTGCTGTGTGTTGATTCCTGTCCTGCCGAATCTGTTCTTTACAGAAAGGATTGTACCGCGGACAGAAGCCGTTGCAACCGAGCTGCGTACAGTAAAGCCTACGCGGCGGTTCTCTGATTTCTGAACATCAGCTTTAAGAGCACCAGAGTCGATATAAAGGCGAGTTTCGTCTTTTGTGTCTTTTTCAGCAACCTGCTCAATAGTAAGACGAGACAGCGGCGAGACGGTAACTTTGGTTCCCTTTATCTGTAATACGAGCTCTGATTTGAATCCTGTCTGAATAACGCTGCCTTTTTCAAGTTTGTCACCTGTTTTCAACTGAACCCACTCTCCGTTTGGTTGCTGAAGTTCAGTTTTTCCTGTCGTTGAGACGACTGTAGCTTCCATTGCGCTTGCAGAAATAGCCGAAAAAGCAATGAAAATTACTGAAACTAAAAATAATAAGTTCTTCTTCATAAAGACCTCCTATAGTACGAGCGTTGCTTTCAGCTGAAAGCAATGCCTGTTGTTTTTTGCGACATCATCATCGATGTATTGAGTAATAGCGCCACCAATGTATAAATCACTGAAAAGCTGTAAGTCTGCGGCAGCCCTGTATTGAACACCCTGATAATTTAAATCGCTATCAAATACAATATCTCCTGAGAGGGAAAGCAATAATTTTGAGAAAGGCTTTATGGAGATAGTTGCACCTGGTTTACATAAATCTACATATTCTGGCAAATCCCATGAGTTGACGGCATCTTGGCTTGTAAAACCAACGAACATATCTGTTACGTACAAGAAATTTCCTGATAAGGATAGTGTTGTGTTCGGTACAAAATATGTCGCGCTGGCTCTGAAAAGCGCATCCTTTATATACTTTGAGTGGTCATAGTTTCGCCATCCCAATGTATAGCTTGTGTTGTAGTAGATGTTTGATGAGATAGGACCGTTTACAGAAATAGTCGCATACATTCTGTTCGTGCTTTTGTGCTCAACTCTGTATGCTCCCAAGAACTGCATGTCAACGCTTGTGTTTTCTGCCAATGTAAGGAACGAGATTGTTCCTGCTGATATGACGTATTTCTCTGCAAAATCGTAGAGTTTGTCTGAATCTGCGATTTCAGCATCTTTTCCGATTGCAATCATTGAAATTTTGTTTGCATTGAGTAGACCTGTGTATGCTCCGTACAATGAGACGGTGTATGTTGGAGCCTGATAGTTCAAGTAGAGACCGTCCGCATTCTGTGTGTATACGATGCTTGAAAGGTCTGATACAAAGAAACGACCTGCTGCAGCCGTAAGCTGGTTGCCGAATAGGGTTGTACCAAAATTCAGCTTGAACAAATCCAAGTCAACATAATCATAGTCCATCTTATAGCGGAAGTCCCTTTCATGCTGGTATGAGCCTTGCATTGAAAAGTAGTTGTTCGTATTGCTTCCAAGTGGCGAACGAACCCAGACTGCTCCGCTGTTGATTTGGCTTAACTTAATGTTTGATAATTTTTGCCCCTGAAATTTGGAGTTGTTGTCAATGTAAGCACCATATTCAAAGGCTGCTACAGATCCACCGAGAACAAAGGCTGCTAGTAAGCTGGAGAAAAACTTTGTTTGAAAAACTTTGAACATAATCGTGCCTTCCTATTATTTACTGTTTGCATCAATGCATTCTTGTAGTATCGCAAGAGCATCACGGCCAGAGATTTTCATTGATGGATCTGCGTTTTGTGGCAGTATATCCTGAGCTTTAAGTTCCTTAAAGGAATATCTTTGAGATTTTGTGATTGTGTACATCAAGCCGCCCTTGAGATTAGCTGCTCTTGCAAAAATCTGCGCAACTTTTCCAAGTTTTATTGGGTCATTTGTCTTTACGCTCATTGGGATCAATGAGTTTGATTTCATCGTTGCCAAAGCTTTGTCATAGGTTACATCTTCATCAATGGTGTTTGAGAAAACACATGCAAGGTATGATACTTGACCATACGTAACCGTCTGTGTTTCCAAAATTTCACTCATTTTATCCGCACTCTGTGAGTATGCTGAAAATGAGAGGTGCAATATCAACGAAAAAAGAAAGGCAAATTTCTTGTTCATTTCATACTCCTTGAAATTCCGCCTAGCAGTATAAAAGGGAGATTGGTGACAAGGCAAACTTGAAGAATACTTAATTGCCTAAAATAAAATTACATTAAAATAATCTTATTTTGTCTCCTTTATTACTAGTCTTTATAAAATTCGATTCCTTTTTAAATATAACATGTGATATAATTTTTTTCTATGAAATATAAGCA
>Ga0256405_10007904_pt1 | contig 15602 bp, 11 predicted proteins | sample RumenRJG_02DNA_FD_189096 | JGI IMG/M metagenome (GOLD analysis project Ga0256405, IMG submission 189096) | Bovine rumen microbial communities from Lethbridge, Alberta, Canada - RJG_02 | ecosystem: Host-associated > Mammals > Digestive system > Stomach > Rumen | place: Canada: Alberta... | reverse complement strand
TGCTCTCTTTACCTCTTTTGCCATCAAGGGACGAAAGCCACTTTGACAGCTCTTTTATCTCACTTTCCGTATCGTTATAGCCTGGAACCACCAAGGTTGTGACTTCGACATGTGACTTCCCTGCAGCCATTTCAATAAAATCCATGACCATCTTACGGTCACCCTTAAGTACATCCCTATAGTAGGCGTCAGTAAAGCCCTTAAGATCTATGTTCATGGCGTCTATGTGCGGAATGACCATTTCTGCCACTTCCCGGGATACATTTCCATTAGACACCAGAACTGTCTTCATTCCCCGCTTGTGGACTTCCATAGCCGCATCAACCACATACTCATAGCCAACAAGGGGCTCATTATAGGTAAACGCAACTCCAATATTGCCCTCTTCCTTATACTGCAGCGCTATTTCAGCAAGCTCCACAGGGGAAATCTCCCTAAAGCCGTAAGGATAGTCCCTGTCAAAATCGTAGGAGATCTCGTGGTTCTGGCAGAATGGACACCTTAGATTACAGCCATAGCTTCCCACCGATACCACCATTGAACCTGGGTAAAAGAGATTTAGAGGCTTCTTCTCTATTGGATCAAGGGCAATGGATGTGATCTTTCCATAGTTCCTCGCCACAATCTTTCCGTCGCGGCAGATCCTTGCCATACACAGCCCTACATCTCCTTCTTTTAAATAACATCCGTTATGGCAGACATTACACTTTGGCATACATTATCCTCCCGGAAATCCTTAAATATGCCTTATTACCTCAAAGCGCTCAAGGGAATACTCTTCGTCTTCACCTATCCCGGCCTTCTGGCGGGCGATGTCTATCTGCTGCTCAATGCTGTCAACACCATCAAGGTTTGGAAGAAGCAATCCCCTTTTTCTTCCGTGTGTCACAATTACGCCGTATCTCTTAACGTCCAGCTGGTCAGGCCCGTCTATGGGCTCTGGCTCATCAAGGACATCAACACTCATTTCAAGATATGGAAGCTCATCCTCTTTGATCATTGGAAATCTCGGGTCATTGGTGCCTGCGCTGATGGCATTTTGCATTATCTCATCAGCAATACAGGAGCATGTAGGCAAAATAGTACCAATGCAGCCCCTTAGCGCCCCGTCTTTATGAATGGACACAAAAGTTCCTGCCCGCCTTCCAAACATCTCAGGGTCCAGGTCCTTCCATTCATCTGTCTTAATATCGGCCCTTCCTATCCTCTTTCCAAGAGTTATGTAGCTCTCAAGAGAGTACCTGGCAAGCCTTACGTAAAGGTCTTCGTCCTTTCGCCTTTCATCAAGGGCCTTCTTTTTATCTTCTCTCCACTTTTCAAGGAAGTGCCTCTTTTCGTCCGGTCCTTTTACCTCAAAGGTGCATATGCCGTAGCCAACTCCAAAGGTAGCCTCATGGGATAGCTTCTTTGCCTCTACTGCTGTGCCATCTAAAGCTCCTGCCATCATGACAAAAGACCTGTGTCCGCACTCAGCTGCTTTTTCGCAGAATACTTCATCGAAGTCAAGGAGCTTGTCAAACTCTCCGCTTCCGCAAACTTCCATTATCCTCTCATCGTACTCAGGTCCCTCCTTGGCAAAGCCGTAAGGACCATCCTCTTTCATCTTGTGGGAAAGGTCTCCGCTGGCCACGTACACAGCCCTTACGCCGGTTTTCTCTACTGCCTCTTTAATGATCTGGCCCATTTCGTAGTGCATTGGAAGTGACAGCCCTGAAAGGCCGATCCTGACTATCTTGAAGTCGTCATACTTTTCTTTTATGTAGTAGAGTGGGATAAGGGTTCCGTGGTCCAGCTCAGGGTCCCTCTCACCCATGGTCCCAGCCGGGAACCCCTGTATCTCCATGCTCTTTATATCGTCGTTTTCCTGGCCATAGGAGTCGGAAATTGCGCAGATCTCTTCCACAAGGTCAGTGTCGTACTCTACGTCAAAACGAACCTGCGGCGCCCTGAAACGCCCCATGTCACCATGTGCAAATTTCCCTGGAGAAATATGGAAATAGTCAGCGTACATGATGCTGTGGGGGCTTGAGATGATGATGGTCTCCGGCTTAAGCGCCGCAATCTCATCTGCCACCTGCCTATAGGCCCTACTTGTAGCTTCAATCTGTTTCTCTTCGCCTCTTCCCACCTCTGGAAGCATAATGGGCGGGTGTGGCACCATAAAAGCTCCTACTATTGGCATAATTCTCCTCCTTTGCCAGCACTGATCCCGTTAACAAGTCTCTTCATATCTTCAGGAAAATCCGCATCAAACTTAAGCTCTTCTCCTGTTATTGGCTGAATAAACTCAAGATGGGCAGCGTGAAGGGCGGCTCTTGTCATCCCATGGCTGTCCTTTATCTCTTTTCCGTAGAGGTTATCTCCAAGGAGGGGATGGCCAATATATGACATGTGAACCCTTATCTGATGGGTCCTTCCGGTATCCAGATTGAGCCGCACAAGGCTGTAGCCATCAAACTCTCTTTCCACCTTATAGTGGGTTATGGCTTCCTTTCCCTCTGGCATGACCTTTCGGATCATCCTTACTCCTTCTTCCTGTCCTATGGGGGCATCTATGGTTCCCTGCTTTTTATCAAGGATTCCGTCCACAAGGGCCAGGTACTCTTTTCGCCGTGACATATTGTCCTTCTGGTCAGACAAAAGAGCTGCTGCATGCCTGTTCTTTGCAAATATAAGAAGTCCCGACGTCTCCCTGTCAAGCCTTCCAATGGTCCTTACAATGTGTTCCTGCCCGGTTTTTTTGTAGTACCCGGCAAGGGCGTTGGACAAAGAGTCAAGGTGGTGTGCGTAAGATGGGTGGACTACCTTATCCCCCGGCTTGTTTACCAGCACCAGGTCCTCGTCCTCGTAAACAATGTCTATTTCTTCGTCAGAAGGGATCACATCCCCGCTGTTGTCCATATCTTCGTAGATCTTGATCTTTAGGATGTCTCCGGCCCTTAAGATGTCCTTGAGCCATATGGGACTATAGGCCGTATCATCAGCTCTTTTGACCATGACCCCATCCTCAAACTGCTTGCATCTTGAGATTTCCCGGGATGAGAAAAAGAGCCTTTCAGACATGATCTCTCTTGCAGAGCATCCGTCCTCTATAGGCTCAATCTTTCTTTTGATCTCTCTTATGCTATAAATAGTCCTGGTTGTCTTGTAATCCAAGTGGTTCTCCTCCAAATGAAACCTCAGATTGCACTATCATCTCGCTTAAAGCTCCGTCCTCAATGTCCAGAACCCACGCCAGCATAGTGATGTTGTGCGCATGCTCTTCCACGGTAAATTTGGGACATGTAAGGTATGCGTCGATCTCATCATTAAGCTTTTTCCTGATATCTTCTTCTGATCTCATATTGGCTCTCCTTGATGTTTTTATCCGACCTGCTCCCGGATCCAATCCCAGTCAGGGCTCCGGTGATAGTTATCTCCTGGCAGCTTGCAGTCTTCGTTCCATGGTCTGTTAAAGAGCATGACCTTTAAATCTGGCAGATGGTCAAAGAATTTAAATGCCATGGGCGAATCCTCTATAGCCACATCAAACTTCATCTTGTAGTAGTCCTCAAGTTCAAGGTTATAAGTGCTGTCCTTATAGAAAAAATCTCGTCCATATTTATTTAAAAAGAAAAGCTGTACCCTGGAAAGGCCATGATCATCAAGCCATTTCCTGGAGGTTTCATAGGTCGAGTAGGGCCGACCTGTGATTATGAATACCTCTTTTCCCTGATCGATCCATTCATTTATGACCCTTGAGGCTCCCGGAGTCTCCTCATATCCAAGGATCACCTCAGGTTTGTGTCCCTCATGCATGAACTCCTCGTACTGCTCATCTGTAAGATCAAAGGACTCCTGCAGGTTAAAGCTACGGATGCTCTCATAGGGAACATCCTTGCCGTAGAGACGTTTTCCGATCTCGCAAAAAGACCTTGCTGTCTCACAAAGGCAATCGTCAAAATCTATATATATCTTCATGTCGCACCTCAGCGTAATTTATAAGCCTGTCCGCCTACCACAATATAAGTATTGCCATCCGTACCATAAACGGTCAGGACCTTGCATTCATTGGTGGAATATGATGAAAAGAACTTGCAGTTATTCATCTCAACTCTGCTGTCCGCAGTTGTTCCCACACTGTACAGAACTGAGCTAACCACAAAGCAACATCTGTCGGTAGAAGGATCCCAGTCAAGGTCATATGTGGTGTAAGCTGCACCGCCTTCAAGCTCAAATACCAGAACCGGCTCTTTACCCTCTTCAACATAGTAAATATTATTGCCGTCTCTTACCCAGACTTTTGTAAGATCGTCATTGCAGGTAATATCAGTCGTTGTTCTCTCACACTCATAGACCGGCGTTCTGTTTATATCCTTGCCGTCATAAACAAGCTTTACATATTCTCCATCAATTTTACAGATACAGGCTGGACCTTCAGGAGTTACACAGGTTTCATAAGAGTAAATCTTACTTAGGCCTTTGCTCATTTCCACTACTTCCGGTGTATTGCCGGAAAGTGCATAACATTTATAATCAGCCTCGATCATCACAGCATCAGCAAAACTGTCCGTATCAAGGACATAATCTTCCATGTAGATATCCTGTTGCTGAGCTGCCACACATCCAAGTTTGATCCTGGCTTCATCCTCTTTAAGCAGTGTAACAGGCTTTTTATCTCCTGCCCTGTAGTACTTGACGCTGCCTTTTTTGTCCTGATACAGGATCTGCTTGCATTCCCTGTCTAAATAGTCATGCCTGTAATTCTTGGTTCCAAGATCAGTGATCTTGCCCTGATGAATGCAGTGGTATTCAGTATCTTTGTCATAAGAACTGTAAAAAATAGTCTCGCCATCGTTGGATACAGTTATGATGCTGTTGCAGTCATCGGTTTCATATTTCGTTTCCGGAATATCAATCCCCTGGACAAAGATCGTGGTTTTATCGCTGTAAAAGGAGTAAACTAAAGTCCTTCCGTCAGGAGAAATGCAGACACTTCTAAAAGTGGCCGGAGTCTTAGCTATCAAATAGTCATCGCCTTTATCGATGTCACGGATATAAACAGCCTGACCACTGCCTTCCTGATCCAGGTGAAAGAAATACTTTCCGTCAAAGCTCATTCCAGCGAGCCTACAGGTGTTAGAGATCTCTGTAGTATTGAGGTCTGCGTCAATATACACGCACTTATCATCTTCTACAAGAACAGCCCTGGATCCATCAATGCTTTTTGTAAGCCTTACATCATTTCCCTTTTCGCCTCTGAAATCTGTGAGCATTTTCCCATCAGAATTAAAGATATATCCACCTTTCTGGTAGATTACCGGGCTATCGTAAGTTCTTTTCACAGATCCGGTATATGAGAATTCGGAAGGTTCTTCCTTTGGCTCTTCCTTCTCTTTCTCTGGAATTTCAAAGTCCTTGATAAGCTGCTGTGTTATAGGATTTGTATAGTTATCAAACTCTGTCTTAACCTTGGGACTTACGTGGGTTATGAATTTATATCCCCCCACAAGTGATACTGTCATGACAAGCGCCATTCCTGTGACTATAAGGGCGCCTTTGGTACTATTTTTCATCTAAAAAAATCGCTCCACACACTAAATTTACTACCTGCACAAAAAATACCTACAACAGATAGTATTGTAGGTATTTTATTGCGACTTGGCTTATTTTGCAAATTACAGGGCTTATTTCTCCACTGTAACCACATCTGTAAGAATGTAATGGAACAGAGGATATGATGTATTCTCGTTTTCTATATATCCCTGACTAAGGTCATAGGTATCACTAGGATCCTCAGGATTAACACCCACAAGATTTCCCTTATAAACAAAATCAACGTTGCCTCGTTTGAACTGATCAATGGCCTTATCCATGGCCTCCTGTGTTCCAGGAGCAGCAACCTGATGGTTTAGCTCTTCAACTTCTACCCAGCCCTGCTCATAGCCGGCACAGATATCAGTGCCGTGAATATTGCCTGAAATCCTGGACTCTATAGTTTTGTTTGAAAAGACAGCGTCCACAGCTCCAAGTATATATGGCTCCCAGCATATCCTTGAAGTTATAAGGCTTGTTGCAGGTGCAACTTCAGACATACTCTGGTTGTAGCCCACAAAGTACAGTGGCCTTTCCTCAGTGGTCTCCTCTTCGCAGGTTATTGCGGGGCCAATGGTATCGGTGTGCTGTGATAAGACGACGCACCCCTCTTCAACTAGCTTTTGAGCTGCTTTCTTTTCCTGGGCATAACTACTCCAGGTATTGGTATAGCTAACCTTCATTGTGGCCTCTGGCACAATGGATCTGACTCCTAAAATAAATGCTGTATATCCAGAGATGACCTCAGATGTTGGGAACGCTGCCACAAAGCCCACCAGAGCCTGATCTGCAGATATTATTCCCTCATCTATCATCTGTTTTATCTTCATGCCTGCAGCGATTCCGCTTACATAACGGCCCTGATAAGCCTCACCCTTAAAGGTGTGGTAGTTTTCCGGAACCGTCTTTCCATACATATCCATGTAAGATGTCTGGCAGAACTGGATATTTGGATACTCCGGAGCAAACTTGACTACAAGCTCGCTGTAGCCGTTAAAGAATATGATGTCACAGCCCTGATCTGCCATTTCTCTTAAGGGTTCTTCCATCTCCTCATCAAGGACATTGCTGCTGGTCAAAATAGTTATCTTCTCTCCATACTCTTTTTCAAGGGCGTCCTTGGCCAATGAAAAGTTGTAGGTGTATGGAGTACTTTCGTCGTTATCGTAGATAAATCCAATTGTCAGGTGGTCTCTTTTACCAGTGATATTAAAGAACTTAAAGCATCCTAAAAAGATTGCCAGCAAACTCAAACAGGTCAGGAAAGTTGCTATGTATACTCGTTTCATACCTCTGCTCCTTTCTCTTCCTTAGTTTCTGAAGAAGAATCCTTGGATTCGTTTTTCATCTCTGCTTCCTGGATCTTTTTATCCTCCTCAACACGGCGCTTTAGCTCTTCTGACTGCTCTTCGCCGGCCTGTTGGATCTCAGCTCTCTTCTGAGCGTAGATTGCATCCAGATCGATAACTTTTTTATCAAGGAGCCTGAAGAATGCATCCAGAGCATCAGGATCGAACTGAGTCCCTCGTCCCCTTAGCATCTCCGTCATAACATAGGCGGTATCCATATGATTTCGATATACACGGTTTGAAGTCATGGCATCAAAGGCATCTGCCACACCGATGATCCTGCCAAACAGCGGGATCTCTTCTCCCTTAAGTCCGTCAGGATAGCCTTTACCGTCATATCTTTCGTGGTGATATCTGGTTCCTTCCTCTACGTGTTCAACAAGGGTAAAGTCCTTAAGGATCTCAGCACCCTTTATAACGTGGGATTTCATCTTTGCATACTCGTCATCCGTAAGACGGCCAACCTTATTAAGAACGCTGTCAGGAACGGCGATCTTACCGATATCATGCATCTGGGCAGCCTTTTTAAGGTTGGAGAGCATCCTGTCTTTTTCCCACCATTTAAAGATGTGCATTTCCTGAGCGATCAGCACAGAATACTCAGCAACTCTAAGAGAATGCTGGTGAGTGCGGACGTCCTTGGCATCGACTGCGTTCGCAATAGCCATAACTGTTTCGTTGGCCATGTTGATCTTGATCTGCTGCTGGTTTATCTGTCTTTGTACTACGAGCCATGTAAACCAGAATATGATAAGGCTCATGATCGTCAGCATATAGAAAAAGAAATATGGCTGCTCGTAAAATTCGCCTTCTTTTACCAGTTCAAAGGTTCTCTCCTCCAAAACCTTATCTCCTGCGCTGTCTAAGATCGCAAGATGGAAGGTGTAGGTTCCTGCCGGTAGATTTACGTAAATGATGTTGTTAAGGCTGTTCTGAGGAACGATGGTCCACTGGGTGTCGTATCCCTCAAGGAAGTAGCCTACATTGGGCTCCTGGATCGTGTAGTTTAATATCTCAGGTCCAAGTTCTACACGGCTAATGCCCTGTCCTACAGTAATGGCGCCCTTTCTAAGCGGTGGCTGCAATACGCCATCAAGCTTTACGGATGCCAGCTGCATACGGTAAGAACGAACATCGCTGTTGTACTTTTCAACATCTATCATGTATACGCCGGTGTCGCAAGGAAGAAGCAGCTCCCCGCCCTCGTCATAATAGTTCCAGGAATTGGCTGTAAGAGATGTTCCAAGACCTCTTCTTGCATCCAGAAGCTCCCAGGCGATCTCGCCTCCAGCTACCAGGTCATCTCGCTCTACTACGTAGATTCCGGCACTGGACATAACAAACAGGGTATCATCATCCTTTACCCAGATGTCGTAGTTGTTGAAATATGGGAACTTTTCAAGAACCCTTATGGTCTGATCTGGCTCTAAGTAACACAAGCTGTTACTGGTAACCAAAAATACGCCCTCTGACTTGGGATCCTTGATGGTCCTAAGGATTACGCCACTGCTAAGGCCGTCATCTCTGGTTATCATGTCTACAACCTGACCGTCCTTTAAAACTGCAATTCCATCGCCATCTGTACCAGCTAAGATGGTTCCGTCTTTTCTTTCTGTCAAGGTCAGGATCATGGAGTTAATTAGACCATCCTGAAGACCAATTGTCTTGGTGATCTGGTGATTTTTTATGTAGCTTATTCCAGTGTCACCTGCTGCAAGAATTGTTCCGTCAGAAAGACCTGTAACAACACGGGCCTTGTTACCAAAGCTTCCGGCATCGGCGTTATATTCCCACTCTTTGCCGTCCGCAGTGTATTCCATAAGTCCATTTCCGTAGGTACATACCCACAGATGGTTCTGTCTGTCCACATAAAGGCAACGGATTCGCTTGCCATCAAGCTTTTCTGTAAGTTCATTCTCTATCTGGTTGTGACATGCTCTGTCAACCACATCAAGACCGCTATCTGTACCGATGTAGTAATTGCCCTCCCAGAGCGTTATGGCATTAACAACCTTTCGCTCCATTCCGATAGAGCCGTAGACGTCCTTGAAAGGAGATTTCGCCAGCCTCAGTAGTCCCAGTCTTGATGATGTGAACCACAGATTTCCCTGATAGTCACAGAGCATATTGTCAATTGAGTTATTGAACTCATTGGTATTTAAATTGTGATAGCCACTCTTATTTACATAAGAAACACCGCTGTCTGATGATATGAACAGCGTTCCGTCATTTATGTAGCTGATATTGTTTATATGAGATACATCGCTGCAGTTCATGACGCCGACTTTCTTAAACTTGTCGGAAGAAACGTCATAACTGTAGATGTGGTCAGTAGTAGTACCAACCATCAGTATTCCTGTAGGAGCAAAGGTGCAGCAGTTAAAAAGCTCCTCCTCACTTGGAAGCTTTAATGTATCAAGTATCTCTCCGCCCTTCATAAGGAATAATTTTCCATCTGAAGTAATGGTTGCTACATGGTCTTTTTCGTCAGCACAGATACTCTCTGTGTAATTAACTTCATTAAGGGTATTGATGGCTTTTAAGCCATTGTTCATCATAATGATCTGCATGCTGCTGGTTGTTCCAACATAGTAGTATCCATCAGATGCCCTGGTGATACACCTTACAGAGTTGGAAGGCAGTCCGTCTGACTGATCCAGCACATTTACCAGCTTTTCTCTTATGACGATTGAAAGACCATTATCATTGGTTCCGATCCACAGACGTCCCTCTTCATCTACATACAGGCAATTTACGTTCTTTACTGAATCATACTGATCAACCCATCTGAATTCTCTTCCATTGTAGCGATAGAGTCCTGCATAGGTACCTATCCACAACACACCGTCATTGGTCTGAGTGATGTCATTGGCTTCACCGCAGGGGAGACCATTGTTACTGCTGTAGATGCTCTGAACATAATCGTTATAATCTTCGCTTTCGCCAGCTGCGCCTGTTGAAGCTTGTGAAGTAACAGGAAGAGCCATGCTAAGTCCAAAGGTAAGAAGCAGCATAATAGCTGCCCTTGCAGTATTTCCCTGGAGCTTTTTCTTTTCGCTGCTCTCGTGGCTGTTCCAGCGCTTTACTCTGACTAGGATGTACAGTGCCAGGATCGTCAAAAGTTTATCTGCAAATTCAATGGAAAGCTGTCCTAGTACAGCGCAGACAAACATCGGCCAGTTCCTCTCAAGCAGATAATCAATTACGCCATTTCCCCATTTATTTCCGGTATAACCGTTATCAAAAATGAAATTAACTGGAACAGACACAACAAGTGCCGTCAGCATGCAGAATGTTGCGGTTCTCATAAATCCAAAGAACCGGTCAAACCAGTGCTGACGGGCAGCTATACCTATGACTATTCCAAGCGCAATACTTGTAATGGAATACGCCGCTGACAGGCGGCTGATAACGCAATATGCCAGGTTACCTGTAACGCCAACTAAAGCGCCGCAAACTGGTCCACCAAAGAAGGCCGCCAGTGCCGTACCAAAAGAATCCATCCATAGTGGCAACCCTAGCCATACAGCAAAGAATCTTCCCCCCACGTTCATGCATACACATATTGCAATAAATAGAACGATCTGCCAGGTTTTCTTATCTTTCATACGTCTCATCCCCTCATAAATAAGCCGAATCCCTGAATCATTACTCACGCAATTATGTTTATCAATAATCATATTGTAGTATTTTTATTGCAAGAATAAAAGACCTAGCAACTTTTGAAAAGAAATTGCCTACAAATGATTGGCAGACGCTGCGCCAAAGCTCTATTATGATTATGAGAAAAAATATCTTTTCAGAAGGGAGACAGGTATGAAGATATATAATGTAAGCGATCCTGAGTTCACAAACTACGGCAGGATCATCGAGGGTTACGAAGAAGAAAAGAAGGCAATCGCACAGGCACTTAAGGACAAGACTCCAATTCCAGAGGGAACAGACTACGTTGCTGAGGAGCCAGCTCTTCAGTCTCTTGATGCTGCAGCATCCATCACAAACAGTCTCTTTGGGGGATCTGATATGCAGTTTGGATGGTGCAACGGACACAATACCAAGCTCAACTGCCTTGAGTATCACCGCTCATCCGAGATCAATCTTGGCTCAACTGACTTTATTCTCCTTCTTGCTAAGAGAGAAGAAATCGTTGACTATAAGATCGATTCCAGCAAGGTTAAGGCTTTCCTTTGCCCTGCAGGCACAATGATCGAGGTTTACGCTACAGCCCTTCACTATGCACCTTGCCAGGCTCACAAGGATTCTGGATTCCAGGTTCTTGTAGGACTTCCTAAGGGCACAAACGTAGGCAAGCCTTTATTTGAAGCTAAAAACCAGGAAGACCGCATGCTCACAGCAACAAACAAGTGGCTCCTTGCTCACGCTGAGGCAAACGAAGCTAAGGACGGCGCTTGGGTTGGAATTACTGGAGAAAACATCGACATCGCATCAGACCTTGCCTGATCTTGATAAGCAATAAGCTTATCCATGGCTGCTTTTTGAATTATAAGTCTGATCTGATGAATCTCAATAGCCTTTCGCGGCATATCCTCGCAGACCGCAACAAGACACGGGGACGGTTCTTTTGTCTTATCCTGTGCGGCCTGCTGCGGTATTCCACGGTGCTATTGATATTCATCCGGTCAGACTTTTTTAGTAATCAAGCAGCCATGGATAGGGTGTTGTAGGCAGTGAATTGGATTACCACATGCGTTTTGGTTGCGCTTATGCACTATGGATGCACAGTGTCTTCTGCATCGCGATATATCGTGCTGTGACCAGCGTCACAGAGTCAATATAATACCATTTTCAGCTTTATCTTCTGCAGGTATTATGGTTTTGCGAAAATATCGCCTGATATTTTAACAAATCTAATACCCTCGTCTCTTACATCGCTGACGGGTATGAATTTCACGTTGTGGTTTTGTTTAAACCCCAAAAATTAGCACAAGAAATCTAATACCAGTATCCACATACCCTTTCGATGGTATTAAAAGTGCCCTGGTTCTTTTCTTCAAGACCAGAAAAAGCTAGGACCAGTAATAAAGAAATCAATTGAAGGTATTAGATTGGCCAAAACCCACTTTTGAATAACGCTTTTGAGCGCCGCATGTGGTCCAAAAAATGCCAGATTTTTTGATTACGGACTATAGCATAGAAAATGCTCTACAGTAGGTCATTATTTCCCGCTAAAAGCCTCAAAGAAATCCAATTTCAGACTAGAAACCGCTTTCAGAGCCTACAGTCCGTAACTTTCCTTCCGGATCCAGTGGCATAATTCCTTGAAAAAAACCGTTTTACGGACTGTGCACTCCAAAAACACTATGTAGTCCGTAATACAATTTAATAACAATTGATATTGGCCATCTTTTTACGGACTAAGATAAGAAAATAAGCCATTCAGTCTGATTCCACTGTATAGTGCCAGTTAATCAACGGCTCGCCGAACACCTGACGCACCACACCAGACACCAGAAGTTCCTAACCCACGCTAGAAACTAATTCACCCCCGCCCGCACCTTCATCATCCCCGCTTGATTACCCAAAAACGTCCACCGGAAATCGGTCAAGTGGATCATGGAATACCGCAGCAGATACGGCCGGGTAAGATCAGCTAAATTGCTGATAACACCTAGTATCTGCGAGGATATGCCGTGAAAGCCACTTGAGTGATTTCCAGTGGACGTTATAATTCAAGAAGCGGAGATGATTCCGCCTTGTAGTATTCAGCTTTTTCCAAAAAAATTGGAGCGTAAACGCTCCAATTTTATTTTTTATATTTTTGCCTGTTTCAGGCGATATAACGGTTGTTTTTTGCAGCCTTTTCTTTGTTTTCAGCCTGTTTTTTCCTGCGGATCGTGTTGAACCCGTAATGAAATAGCACAATGGCCAATAGCAGTCCGAATACAGCCGCCATAAAGGCGTTGGCACTGAGAGTGTCAGCCATAGCTAGAACCATCCCCACAAAGATCAAAAATACCCCAAATGGTCCATGAGCACGCTGACTTTCACTGTGTCTTCTTCCAAAGATCGAGAAGCTAAGACACGCTGCCCCCAAGATTATAAAGATGATGCCTGTAATTAATAGCCCTACAAAGATCTTCATATCAACGTTCATTATTCAGTTTCTCCCCCGTGCTTATTGCACACCCCAATTTTTATTAATTATAGCATGCACGGATTCAGAATTTGTGAACGTTTATTGATTTTTTCAGCTCAAAAACACCGATTTTACAGGGATACTACCTTGCAGTAGTCCTTCAATATCCCATTTATATAGTCTTTCTGGAGGTCCTCACCAATTATGATGATGACATTTCTGCTGCTTACTACCGAATTTGTCTTAATCTCAGCTTCTGTGGCGTTTATTTCAAGCTGTGAGTCCGCGCCAGTCTTAACAAATCCCTTTACTCTTATCACTTTTCCGGCTTTTTCATCTGCAAAAAGAGATTTTGTTATGCTAAGGAGAGTATCCTTAGGCATCTCAACATCAAAGTAAAACAGCGGAAGATACTGTTTTTCTTCAAGTGCAAGCTTCGGGTACGAGGATTTTCTGTATCCCGCACCTTCGATCTTCTCAAGATCCTGCCCTGTAAGCTTATCAAAGGGCTTAGCTATTATATCTTTTCCCAGGTCGTATCTGGCACTGCAGCCATACTCTTCCATGGTCTTGTTGATAAAGTCTGTGATGGCCACCGTATCGGTATCTTGGGACACCTTGCTAAAAACAAGCTTCCCCGCCCAGGCTATTTCCGACATGAACAGGTATCTGGCAGTGTCTTCAAGCATCATGGCGGACTCTGAATCTACTATTCCTATGACGCTCCCGATCTCATACCATCTGTCCAAAGGCTCGTCGTAAAGAACATCGAAAAACTCATCCGCATCATATATCCCTGAAGGTTCTATGATAACTCTGGTATATCCGCTCATTCCCATGGATATCAGCTTGGTCCTGAATCTACGCCTATGGGCTTCCTTACCATCTCCGCCAACTATCATCTCAAGGTTGCAGTTATCTCCCAGAAGATCCTGAAGAAGCACCATGTCGATGTTGACTGCCCCATAGTCGTTTTCGATTATGGCTATTTTTTCGCCTTTTTCAATGAGATATTTGGCATATTCTTTTATAAATGTGGTCTTTCCTGAGCCAAGAAAACCGGTAATAAGATCAATCTTTACCATATCCTAAAAATATCCACCCTTTTTGCGATAACAGCGCATAGAAACTCAATCTTCAACTTCTACAACGCCGCCATCCTTAATATTTATCTTCATTCCTGTCTTGACATAGGAAAGGAATTCTTCTCCAAGACTGTCAATTGTTGGCATTTTGGCATCTGTCCATATATCTGACAAAAGAACTCCCGCAGCCCCGATAGAATCTATAGGGTTTGCAAACAGCATGCATGCTGGCTGCCTTCCGTAATCTGCCGCGGTAAAAAGGATCATTCCACCTGTTGTGGATCCTATAGTCTGTGGAAGGCAAAGAGCTACCCCTGCCATAGGTTTTTTATAAATATCCGGATTATTCTGGTCGGAGCAGGTAGCTTTTTTGTCTCCCGTAAGAAAGCTTGTCTGATAACTTGCCAGTGTATTGAAACCTCCGTGAGACACAAGCGCTGTAGCACTGCACTCCCCTGGAATAACAACTCTTCCTTTAAACTCTTTCATGATTAGTTCCTCCCCTGTCCTGTGATCATGGATAATATCTTGTCGTCCTCATAAAAACGGCATGAGGTGTAAGTTCTGAGCTTGTTGGAATTGGTAATTATCGGAACCGAATGAACAAGCGGATTATCGCAGTACATAAGTGGACAGATGTAGCTGAGAGTCAGCTTGATCTCCTGGGCCATGCTCTCTTCCCTTGTTCCCTGGATTGCTTTAAGTACTCCAGGCGCTGCGGTAAGAACTGTTGGTATGTTGGTGGTCTTTCTTCCAGAAGCCTTTACTCCTTCGTAAATATCGTCTATCCAGCCAATAAGCTCGTTTTTGGACAGATGTGGGCATCCAATGAAGCACATCTTTGGCTTTGCGTCTGCATTCTTCCAAATGATTGGATAGCTGTCAATTACACGCTGTATCTCTGCGTCGTCGATAACGTAGGTCTTTGCCCCATCAGCAATAAGGCTTTCGCCAAACTCAGCTGCTTCCGGAGTCAGCTTGTCTATGTGATAAAGACCTACTGCACCATTTGATGCGGTAGCAGCGCCGAAATTCTTAAGATAGTCACACACACTTGGTGTAAGCTCTGTTCCAAGGTACTCAGAAAGGCCATAGACGTAGGGAACATCCTCCATTACTTTCATGCCAATGGCTGAACCAAGGACCTGTGCAGGAGGCAGTTTAGTAGTCTTAACTTCCACCTTCCATGTAGCCTTTCGCCCCTCGTCAGTTAAAAGGCCAAATTTGGGTACACATCCGAGAATGGAGCCGAAAAGCTCGATGATTCCTGAGTTTCTGTTGCACCTTGCGCCAAGAACTGAATTGGCATAAACAACCGCTGATGACTCAGCCCAGCTTAAGATATCGCCTTTTTTGGGTCTGTTTCCCTGCTCGTCAAAATAGCAGGCGCAGGAAAAACCGTCTTTGCCTTTTAAGCCTAGCTTTTCAAGCTGTTTCTCATATCTTCCCTGCTCTGAGTACATGAACTTGTAAAATACCAAATCCTGCAGTGGGCCT
>Ga0256405_10007903_pt1 | contig 15605 bp, 12 predicted proteins | sample RumenRJG_02DNA_FD_189096 | JGI IMG/M metagenome (GOLD analysis project Ga0256405, IMG submission 189096) | Bovine rumen microbial communities from Lethbridge, Alberta, Canada - RJG_02 | ecosystem: Host-associated > Mammals > Digestive system > Stomach > Rumen | place: Canada: Alberta... | reverse complement strand
GCCACGACGATGAGGTTGCAGCCTTTCGCCATCAACAGACGGGTGATCTCGCGGGCGCGGTCCTGGATGTATGCAGCCGTCTTCTCGCCATAGGGGCAGTGTGCGTTGTCCGAATAATAGACATATTGTTCCCCGGGAAGCAGTTTCACCACCTCCCGTAAGACGGACAAACCGCCCGAACCAGAGTCAAACATTCCAATCATATGTACAAACTCAAAAAGTGGATTCCAGATTCCCATTCGCTTCTATACAGAAGACGGCATAGAGAGGAACAGCCTTGATGCCATTTGCGAACCCGAAATTCTTTCCGGAGATTCTGTAGGCGAAAGGGCAGTTGTAGGTCTTTTTGAAATTGTTCAGGCTGATAGCATCCACCTTCTTACCCTTTTTAACTTCCACCGGTATCACGTTCATCCCGTCCTGCAGGATGAATTCAACTTCCTGTGTATTGTCGTTCTTCCAATAACGGAGTGCTATGCCATTGGCTGCAAGCGCCTGTCCCACATAGTTTTCAGCGACAGACCCGAGGAAGGTATTGTCCGTCTCTATAGCGCTGAGCAGCATCTGAACCGGCATCTGCGTCTTGGTATTCAGAAGTCCCACGTCGGACATATAAATCTTAAAGTCGCTGTCATCCTCCTGCGCAGAGATGGGGATGAAGCCGTGTGTAATCAGTTTGCACTTATGCACGGTGCCGGCAAGGATGAGCCACTCAATGGCTTCTCCGAATATTTTGGCCGTACCGCCTTTCATGGCCAGCTTATATTGGAATTTACGGTTTTCCTTGGCAAGTTGGGCCGGAATGCTATTAAAACAGGCCCTTATCTTCACGGTTGTTGCGGGCTTGGCATATTTGGCCATATCGGCATTGTAGCCAACCAAAATAGACTGCTGAACGGTCCTGCATTCCAGATAGCTGTGTGTGTCCACCCATTTCTGCACGCTCTCGGGCATACCTCCTATGACCAAATACTTTTGATAAAGATCCAACGCCAGAGAATGCACCGACGCAGGCATCGCTTCGTTGGCCTCATAGTGGGAACGAATCTCCTGCGAGAGAATGTCATTGCCCGTCGCCCAAAGAAACTCCTCAAAATCCATGGGAAACAGGGTCAGTTCATCCACCATGCCAACGGGGTATGAGAATTCGTCATCATCCTTTTTGTCTGTCTTTTCATCCTCGTTAGGTTTGTTCCCCTGGTTCACAGCTACGCCCAGAAGGCTTCCTGCCGCAACAATATCATATTGAGGATAATCCTCTTTGAAGTATTTCAAAGCAAGCAGCGCTCTTTTACAATCCTGAATCTCATCCAATATGACCAGCGTTTCGTGGGGCAGGATGCGCTGATTGTACAAGGATTCCAGATAGGCAATGATCTCGATTGGGTTGATATTATCTTTGAGGAAATTGGTCACATCCGTTACCAAGTCCAGACTTACCTTGATATAATTCTTGTAATGATTGCGACCGAACTCCTCCAGGATGTAGGTCTTGCCCACCTGCCGGGCTCCCTGGAGGATGAGCGGCTTGTGGTCTGGCCTGTTTTTCCATTCTGTCAGCTTCTGGGTCAGTTTTCTTTTCATTGCATTTCCCAACTAGTATTCAGGGGCAAATATAATCAAAAACTGTGAAAAAGTCAATTAGATTTTGATTTTTTTACAGTTTTTCGATTTTTACCTGCAGATGGGAAAAAGAAATCAGTTCCTAAGGTAAGTAGGGCCTTGAATATGAGGGCAGAGAGGGTGAATGAAGGCTTTCAACAGTTGCATTTTTTGCAACAGTTCAAAAAGAAGGTGAACGCAATGTGAGCCGCGACATACAGTACTATAACCTAGATATGATTATCAGCGTGGGCTACCGCGTACACAGTCTCCGTGGGGTTCAGTTCAGGATGTGGGCTACACGCACGCTGAAGGAATACCTTATCAAGGGCTTCGCTATGAATGACGAACTCCAGGCCAAGGAGCACAAGCCCATGTATATGAGTGACTGGATACAGCGGCTGGACGATTTCCTGAAACTCTCCGGCAAGGAACTATTGCAGCATGCTGGTACAATATCGGCCAAACTGGCCAAGGAGAAGGCCGATGCCGAATATAACAAGTTTGAAGAGCGTACCCGTAATGAGCTTTCTCCAGTAGAACTACATTTCATAGAGAACTTTGAACGGGAAAGACAGAAACTGGTGTCCGGAAGCAGCCATCCAGCCTTGCCGGACGAACAGTCATAATACTCGACAACATGGGTGTAACAATGCAAAGAAAGCATGACAATGACACGAAAAAAAGCGGACTTTTGATCCGCTTTTCAAAGAGTAGCCCCAAATGACATAATATCGAACCTTTTTCTGGAGGACCTGGAGAAGATCTGGGGACTCAAAAAGTGGATTCCAGACGCTTGTAATCCATATTTACACTATCTAAAGCAAGACCAGAAAGAGGAAAACATGCCATAAGAATAACTCATTTATTCCACTTGGGGGACAATTAGGTTTTGTGTATTAGAGAATAATTGCTACCTTTGCAACGAGATAATAAACCGTGGCACGGATGAGGTAATTCGCTAAGTGCAAAGTCCCCGCCTCGAGCCTCACCGAAAGGTAAACATCCGCCACGTAGTCTTGGGGCAAGGTTTAAAGGATGGCTTTATGGCCATCCTTTTATTATGCTTCCAATGCGGTAATGCAGTACTGAACCTTTTCGTGGGTCCTTCGCTTTACACCAACAGTCATCTTAACTGTTCCTATGCCAGGACAGAGGTAATGCATTATCAGCATCTTGTCAAACTCCTTTTGGTTTTGGTTCTTTTTCGCCGGGACGGTAGTAACTCTCTTTGCCCCAGTCAAGATTGCATCCAATTGAAGAACAGCAAGAGTGGAAAGATATGTTCTAGACGCGTGCGTGCACGTTTCTGTTATTGAAACAAAACGGATGTTAATATACTCTTTAAGAGATAGATTGAACCGTCGTTGAAGAGGATTCTTTTCCTTCCAATCGCGATAGAATTTTGAGATAATCTGCCTTCTTTTAATGACGTCCTCTGCACTGTCACCAATTGGAATATCATCCTCAGAAATAACATCCTCCTCTTCAAACGGAACAATAGGAATCTCAGTCAAGTCAGGCTCTTCTATGTAACCGATGAGCATTTCAAACGGCACGTCCATCACGCCAGCCGCCTTATAGATAGTTTCCAGATTCTTGGATTTGAACAGTGCCTTTACATTCTGTTTCCGGATGCCCATACGCCTGGCGAACTCCGCCTTGGTCATCCCTATCCTTTCCAACAGCGCCTCCCCCTTTGCTTCAAAGTAAATCTGATTCATAGTACAGAACTTTTTGCAAAGGTAATAAATAATTATTATACCCAAATACAAAAAAAACTGGCAATTAGCCAGTAATTTTGAAGAGGCAGCTATGGCTTCTGGGAGGGCCATCCGCTTAATCAGTCAATAATTTTGATAATTGACCCCGGCCTTGGTTCCTCGACGATATTATTATGGTCATCGTGCTCCTTCGAGTCGCTGATTTCCACAAAGCACAGGTTTTCTTGATCATAATCCCAGTGAGGTGTCGTGTACCAATAATTCATCAACCCGACGTAATACCGAACCTTCTCTTCCCAACGGTCAGAGGGGAAACCGAACCGCATATTACGAAGGCAGCATTCAAACCCCGGGAGTCTTGAATCTTCTATGGCATTATAATCATAGTGTCTGCGTTCAATATAGGTCCAGCAGCCGTTTTCCGCATGATGCCTATACCAGCGCCATACCTTGGAGTTGTCTGGCTTGCCGATAAAAGAACAGATTCGCTCCAACTGCCACCATCTTAAATCCTCTTCATCCTTTGCTCTATAAATGACAGTATCCGGCTCACCTCTTTCGCCATCACTCATTACGTTCAGGCCGTCCAGATACTCCCCTGCAAAATAATCCAGGGACTCATTCTCGAACTCCTTGGGCAGATGGGCTCTTATCCACTTTTCGTCAAGTTTCATACACGTAATTCTATAACAATCTATCGTATTGCGAAGATAGTGAAAATGTCTGATACATCAACCACAAAGCACATAATCATTATCTGAAAACAGCGTGAATCACCTTGGCGCCTTCCATAGCCATCAGGAACGGAGAATGAGTAGATGGGGATAGACAGGCCTGTCCGTATCCCCGAAAGTGAATGAATCAAGAAACATAACTACTAAAAACCAATTCTGCGGCGGACAGTGTTGTTCAGTTTTTCAGCATTGCAGTAGGAGTAGAGGACGGAAAGCCTGTCTTCCGGCTCCCCGTTGAGATTGAGTTCTAATCTGGTTGCACAAGGTCCCCACACTTTGGTCTGACCTTGCGCAACCACGGAATATGAAGACAGAGACTACGAAATAAGCCAGGCTTTGCGGCCTGGCTTATTTCGTAGCCCCAAGTGACATAGTATCGAACCTTTTTCTGGAGGACCCGGAGAAGATCTGGGAACTCAAAAAGTGGATTCCAGACCCTTGTAATCCACATTTACACTATCTGAAGCAAGAATACAAAGAGGGAAAATAGCCTCTAAAAAATGGTGAATATTCCCGTTGGGGGTCAGACACCATTTTCACATATTATCACCTACTCCATAGACATTCGTTCCATGGAGAGGGATTCTGCGTGCCTAGTGGTGCGCCCTTTTTCCGACAATTATTCTCAATAACATATATACCTATTAATTATGCCAAATTCTAGTTTACCAGCACAATCCAGCGCACAAACCGTAGTGACCGCCAATTCGGATACTACTGCCCCTTCTCAATCTCCAACAATCAACATCAACCTACCTAAACTCCCGTCAAGTGCTTTGCGTGATCCGAACCACGCCGCCGGCACCCTGGACAGCCCTGAAGACATCTCCAAGGTCTCCGCCCATAAGGAGTGTGAGTATTGCCACAATGGCTATTCCGCCGATTCCCATACCGGCTTTTGCGCCACCGCTGATACCGCGGCGGTCTTCTACGTTCTGGCTTTCACGCCTGCCATCCATTCTCATAGCAAAGAGTATTTTTGCAATTTTACAAAAATATCCGCTATTTCACCATATCCTTGAATGAGGAAGGATTTTGGCGGAACTCAGTGGGGGTAAGGGCAAAATACTGCTTGAAGTTGCGTGCGAAAAGGCTGCCGGAGGAGAATCCGCAGGCCGATGCTACATCGGAAATAGACATCTCCGGTGAGGACGACAGCATCTTTGCGGCGTTCTTGAGGCGCACCACATTGAGGAATGCCGCCAGGGACTGATAGGGACTTCCGTGGGAGAAGGCCGATCCTATGCGCTCCTTTGAGAGGTGATACCTGTCCATCAGGAACTGCCTGTCCAGACGGGAGTCGGCATAAAGACGATTGGTAACTATCTCATAACGGAGGTATTCGAACAGTTGCGCATCGCTGAGGGAAGACAGTTCAGGATTGCCGTTTAAGGCCGATGCATCCTCTTTCTCTCTCTGCAGGAGTACTTTTTCCGAAATCTGTGAAACCAGCGCCTTGTTTTTCCGGCGCACCAGGATAACATACTGAAGGATTATCCCAAGAAGTATAAGGCATACAAGAGCGCCTGTAGAAGCCCCCAGGGCAATGCTCCTTGAACGCCTTGCCGCAACCTTCTCACGCTCCAGGGCCATTTTCTGCTCCTGATACTGGTACTTTGCCACATAATCCTGGACCAAAGCCCGGTTCTGGTTATCGTAGAGTTTATCGGTAAGATTGGAATAGCGCTGCATATAGTCAAGCGCTTCCCTGTACCTGCCCTTGCTCTTTACAGCCAGCGCCCTGTTCTCAAGCATCACGGCATAATCGGCATGAAGGGTATCGGCCCCCCAGCGGCGCTGAAGCTCATCATAGAAGGACAGCATCCTGTCATACTCCCCAAGAAGCGGCCAGGCGCTGGATATCATCTTCCGGCCTCCGAATGTCTTGCTGTATCTGGTCTTCTCAAACCGGGCATTGTATTCCAGCGCTTCCTTCTTCATCCCTTCCGCCCCATATGCGTACGAGATGAAGGCCAGGGCCTGTGCGGTGTAGAAGTCCACATAACCCGGGCGGTTATGGTCACCGGGAAGGTTTGGAGAGTCATCGGCATATGCCTCAGGATTGGCGGCATAATCTTCCAGGTGGGAGATTATCTCCTGAGCCACCGGGACAATGTCCAGATAACGTTTAAGGTCTATATATGTGCGAATAAGACTCTTCCTTGTTTTTATGCCGGCATCTAGATAAAAGAAGCTCTTCTCACCGTCCAGTATACTGATGGCATCCTCTATCTTCAGAAGGCCTTCTTCCGCACGGCCGATACGGACAAGTGAAGATCCCATATCGGCCTGGACCGGGACAGACCTGAGAGGGCTGCCGATAGCATCGCAAACCTCCACGAACCTTAATCCATACTCAACTTCCCCAAGGTCATCGGTCCTTATCCTGCACAGATAACACAGATATTCCAGTACATCGGCTTCCTCAGCGGGGCTGAGATGAGGGCCCTGAAGGAGATCCTCGCATATTGCACGGGCCTGCAGGGAACCGGACTCAGTCCTTCCATAAGCCTTTGCGCGAATAAGCTGAGCGTGCAGTTTGTCAATGACACCGGCAGTTTCCGCCGAGTCAACCATAGAAATCACATCTTCCGTATCCGCCTCTTTCAGCATCATTGAAGAAATGGCTTGAAAGACGGAATCTATTTTCACATCCGTAGACCCGTGAAACACGGCAGGATGTGAACAGGAGGCCATTAGAACGGCCGAAACAACAACGAAGATTTTTGAGTGAAACATAGAACGAAGATAGAAAGAATTGCCGATTATTTGAAAAATTTCTGACAAATAATCAAATGGATGCGACAAATAAACAACGTTGCAAACACCCACTTTTTTACCACATATTCTTTCACTTTTTCATTATTCCGCTGGTTATACCACGGTATTTTTAAATTGCATCGCGGTTTACTTTCAAATGAAAGAAAACTGGCGCCTTTTGTTTCAATTTTTCCTTTTGAAACTTTTTTTTTATTTTTGTCATATATACATAGACGGCGATATACAAAGCGTCTGAAATGCTCATCTTGGGAATCATATCGATGATCCTTTTCTCCGGCCCCGAAAGGCCGGAAAACGCTTCGCGCGTGCACGAGAGCCAGATGTACTTCCGCTGGGACAAGAGTAACTACGAGGACAATTACCGCTCAAATTCCCAGGCGGCAGACAAGGTTTATAACCTCATGAAGGATATCGGCACTGAGCGCGTAGACTCCGTCATAGTGAAGGCCTATGCCTCGCCGGAAGGCGCCTACGGGCACAATATGGACCTGAGCCGCCGCCGCGCAATGGAGTTTGACAGGGCCGTCAAGGAAAAGATGGGACTTATGGGAGCCGATATCCCCATCACCGTCCTTCCCGGCGGTGAGGCCTGGGAGCAGCTCAGGGCCCGCGTGGAGGCCGATACAGTAATATCGGCCACGGCAAAGAAACGCACCCTGGCCCTCCTGGACGATGATTCCGTCCCCCGCGACACCAAGAAATGGCGCATGATGCACTTCTATCTTGGAGAAACCCGTGAGGAAGGTGACGTGTACCACTGGCTCCTGCTGAACCACTATGTATACCTCCGCTGCCTGGACATCAAGATCTATTACCACGATGCCGTGCCGTACAGCCTGGAAGAGCCTGAGGAGGAGGTCAAAGAGGAGCAGCCCGTGCAGCCTGATACAACGGCCGTATCCGCCTCAGAGGCCTTTATTCCCAGTCCAGAACTGGTGTCCCCCGCCTCTGACAACACCGCAAAACGCCGGTTCTCCCCTGTTATCGGCATCAGTACAAACCTCCTATTTGACGCAACATATATCCCAAATTACGGATTTACGTCGGTGCCAAGTTTCAGCCTTGAGTACTATCCCGCCCGCGGTCACTGGACTTTCGGGGCCGATGTAGACTGGTCCCACTGGCTGCACTACGACACCCACAGGTTCAATCAGATCCACAATATCTCGCTCCATACCCGAAGGTACTTCAAGAGCGGCGAGAACGGCTTCAAGGGCCTGTATCTGCAGGGTGCGCTGAATGCCGCCATGTATGGCCTCGGCTGGGATGCCCACGGCTGGGAAGGAGAACTGCTTGGCGCCAACCTTGGAGCCGGGTACAAGATCAATTTCGGACGCTTCTTCATAGATATGGGCCTGGACGTGGGCTACTTCTACTCCAGGAATGACCCTTACGTGTGGGGAGACGACGCAACCGGGTGGTATTACTACGACTACGTGGGCGATCCCGCGCAGTTTGCACCGCGCCAGAAGGGTTTCCAGTGGTTCGGGCCCACCAGGGCGTATATTTCAATCGGCCTTGACCTCTTTAACAGGAAAAGATGAGAAGGAAGGGGCTCATATTGGTGTTCATGCTTGCCGCAGCGCTTGTGGCAGGGTGCCGGATTGAGCCGCCGCTGCATCTGCGTAAAGCCGTGGCAACCAAGGTTGTGGTTGAGACCAAAGTGAACCTGAATGTTATGTGGCAGGTGAACTGGAGCGCCCAGTGGCAGTTTGGCTGGAACGTCTCCGCCCTGGGCCCCCTGGGCTATAAAGACCCGGCCAGTATGCGTCTACACATATATACACAGGATTCCGATGGCATGCCCGTTGCTCACGCCATACACAATTTCGTAGGTAGCGAAGCCAGCATGGAGGTCTTTGTAGGTACGCACAACCTCCTATTCCACAACAATGACTCAGAGGCCCTCCTGTTTAAGTCCGACGGAGACCTGGAGCCCATCCAGTGTTATACGCGTCAGATATCCAAAGGCCTGAAATCATCGGCCCCCGTATATACCATAATGCAGAAAGCGGCTGGCGTCACAAAGGCCGATGACCCCGAGGAAGAACCCGTTTCCCTGGAACCGGAGAATCTGTTCTCCCTATATGACATAAACCGCCACATAACGGAGAATCCGGAAGACTATGTTTATGAGAATGGCCGATACATTCTTAAGATTGAAGGAGAACTTTCGCCCACAACATACATTTATCTCATTCAGGTTAAGTTGCTTAACAATGAAGGCAGGGTTATAGGTAGTTCAGGCGGCGGGGCAATCACAGGTATGGCTGAAGGAGTGGACCTCCCCTCCAGAATGACCTGGACAAGCACCGTAAGCGTTCCTATGGACGTATATCTGGACAAGGAGCAGGATATGCTGGGAGCCAAGGTGTTCACATTCGGTATCCCCGGATGCAACCCCTACGACGACGCTTCCGTTGCCTCCGCTCCAGACGGGAAACACTTTTTTGTGCTGAATGTAAGTTATGTGAACGGCAGTTGGCGCAATATCCGAATGGATATAACGGATCAGGTGCGGGCTCTGCCCCTTGGCGGTGTAATCACGCTTGAAATTGATGTTGACGATTTCCCGCCTGATGAAAGCAGCGGAGGTGGCGGCGGATTCAACGCGCTGATTGGCGGTTGGGACGAGGAAACAGGAAGTACAACGATAATCAACTAATTTTTAACTTTATACATTAACCTTTTTAATTTTCATGCGTATGAAAAAAGTTTTGATCCTTGCAGTCGCAGCCACAGCGCTGGTTGCCTGCGCAAAGAGCTTTGACAAAAGCACTTCCCAGGGACAGGCCATCGGGTTTGGAACTTGGGCAGAAACCATGACAAAGGCCATCTCAGATCCCCGCGTGGCCGGCACCAACACTTTTGGTGTAGGTGACAGTTTTGCCGTATATGGTTACAAAGCCATGACTGACAACTCTGATCCTCACACTGTTTTTGATGATGACGCCGTTGAAATGACTGTAGCCGGCACTCCCGGAACATGGGTTTATTCCCCTCTCCGTTTCTGGGATAAGAACTACGACAAGTATATTTTCTATGCCATCTCCCCGTCTTCGGTGGGGACCGCAGCAACAGTAAATCCTCAGACTGGCGAAATCACAAGCGCCAGCATCAGCTTCTCCGGCAAGAACGTTGCAAGTGACGTACTTGTGGCCGACAAAAAGACTGTTCTTAAGGCTAACTATGGCAGTGTGGTTGAGCTTAATTTCAACCACGTTGCATCACTCGTTGATTTCAAGGTAAGCAAGGCTCCCAACCTAAAAGACGCAACCGTAAAGGTAACAGCATTCTCCATTGACAATATTGAGAATGCAGGTGTCCTCAGTGTAAATGACGCATATAATGCAAGTGTTTACGGTTCAACTCCCACTGGACTCAATCCTGTTGCAACCTGGTCCACTGGAAACGCTACCGGTTCTTACGGTCCTGGAGATGGCGCTACCACGGTCACGCTCGGAACCGGGCTTGAGATTGCACAGAATGACGCTTTCACTAATTTTGACGGCAATGACAATGGCGAGCCCGCAGCAGCAAAAGCCACATATATCATCAACAACCTGATAGTGAAACCTCAGCCTCTTACTGCTCCTACTGATGCAACTGATTTTACCGAGACCAAGCCTCAGCTGTCTATCACATACACAATCACTACCGGATCAGGATCAAGCGAAAGCACTACCGAGTACTCGAGCAAGCTCTGGCTCTCCGATTTCGACGTTCTGAATAACAATGCTCAGACTGACACCAAGGTTGGCAGTTGGGCTACTGGAAAGCACTATGTTTTCTACATTACGCTTAACGCCAATCCTATTGTCTTTGGTGCTTCTATCACCGACTGGGTTGTTAGCAACGGTTACCACTACCTCCTCAACTAAAGAATGCTTAACCGCATCATACGCATTATGGCAACAGCCATCGGTTGCGCCCTGCTTCTAGCAGGGTGCAGCCTCAGGCTGGAAAACCCGGCGTCGGATATGGCGCAAGATTCTGGCGTTCCCATCAGCTTCAACGCCGGGTCCGCCTTATTGCTATATGATGCACAACAAACCAAGGCCGAGTACTACGACGACAGTAGTTTCGGAGTATTCGCCTTCAAACAAAGCGGAGGGAACTGGTCGCAACTTAATTCCAAGAAATGGAAGCCTGACTTTATGTTCAACCAGGAAGTTCATCACAGTAGCGGCGCGTATACTTACGCTCCCACCAGATACTGGCCCAATGCAGCAGTGAACACGCTCACGTTCTGGGCATATAGCCCATATGACGCAAATGCCAACTTGCTTGTTTCCGGGACATCCACTCCCTATACAAGCAACTCCGTCGGGCTTCCCGACATTAGGTTCACCGCAGACGGACAGACGGATCTTCTTTATTCCGATATAGAGGCAGACCAGACATACGCTTCCAATTCAGGAGAAGTGGCATTTGATTTTAACCACGCGTTATCGCTTGTTGAACTCAAAGCGGAAAAGATAGACGAGGATGGGCTATACGGAGTTACCATGAAGAAAGTCAGCTTCAAGGGTATCTATGCAACCGGAGTATTGAAGAGTTCGGATTGGAGTTGGTACAATTACAGTGGGTCAAGGCAGGATCTTCCTGTCTGGGAAGATGATCCGGACGACGACAGTGATGATGTTGTTCTGGCCCATGGAACCGCAACTCCCCTTGCGAGCGTAATGCCCCTTCCTCAGGATCTTACCAACGACGCCTGCTGGCTTCATGTAGAATTCGAGGTCTCATACCACGAAGATCCTTTGGACCCCAGTTCCGCAGTCCTGAGTTATACTACATCTCGCAATGTTTACCTTAGAGATGTCTTTTACTCAGCAGGATCGGCCTGGGCCAAGAATACTCACTACACGGTAACACTCCAGATCTCCCCCGACAGACCTATTCAGTTTACGGTCAGTTGGGATGATTGGGGAGCTGAACACAACTATCACCTTTCCAGTTAAGATGAAATTCTGGTACATCATATTGCTTGCTTTCGCTCCCGCGCTGATTATCAGTTGCGGAAAAGACTCATGCATAGATGTGCCGAATGGTCCCAAACCAATCAGTTTCTCAGCGGGAGTATCAACTATTACCAAGGCCATCAAGCCGGACGATCCCACTGTTCTTCTTACTGTCGGCAATGAGGCAAGCATCTTTGCAACCAGGGAGTATAATGATGTACCGGAGCAGGTCTTTTCCAACCTGGCGCTGCATTGTGATGCCGTACCTAATCCGTCCACTCCCTCAAATCCGCTCAGCAGCGCTTGGAGCTATTCGCCTGTCGCGTATTGGAAAGACAATGGAGACTACTATTTCTCCGGTGTATTCCCGTACAGTTCAGACAAAGTGTCGGTTGACAATACTTATGCCCTTAGAGTAAGCTACTCTGCCGGTGATAATACCGACGTAATGGTTGCAAGAACCCATCGGGATGCTGCCGTAAGCAAAGATCCCGTCAATCTTACATTTAAACATGCAACCTCCGCAGTCCGTTTCCTGTTCGGGAAATCATCCTCATCTGATAGTGATCAGTATGAACTGACATCCTTCCAGTTGGAGAACATCATCGGCGTTGGCGAGTTCTCGATGGCGACCAGAGTAACAGGCTCTCCAACCATCACCTCATCCAACTGGTCGGTCAGCAATGTCTATACTACACTGTTTTCCTGGGAAGCAGATCAAGTTGGAGACCGTAAGCCAATCACTCATCCTACCGATGTTAACGACCCGGACGGATACACTGCTATGGGATGGTACTATATGGTTCCTCAGACACTCTCAGCAGACGCCGCTGTCCGTTTCTCGGTTTCTTATAACGGCGGTGCTCCGGTAGAGACGGTCCTCAACTTCTATGGCGCAACAGACCATACAAGCGAGTCGGGAATCACCTGGGCTCCGAATCAGGTCTATAATTATTTCATCACCCTCAACCAAAGCGGCCTCGATCTCACCGTTCGGGCTATTCCTTGGGATGAGGTTCAAGTAACCACCGACGACTTCAACTTCGAATAACGATGAGAAAGTCTTTGTCCATACTGCTTCTTCTTGGCGTATTCATTGCCTGGTCCTGCCGCAAAGAGGTGGATCCGGTTGATGCCGCCTTGGGTAGCGGAAGCATTGAACTAAGGCTTAACTCAGAAAACAACATCACTCTTCAGACTAAAGCGACCAATCTTGAGGAGGGCCTGGCGTTCAACAATGTCCTCGTTATTCTGGTAAACAACAGCGGAAATGTCGTCGCAAAGGAATATAAAGCAGAAGGCTCTCCGGTTACAAATGATGTCATCTCCTTCAATAGTCTTCTGCCCGGAACCTATCACGTCTACGCTTATGCCAATATAGACGCAACAGCCTGGCAGAGCGGTGATTTAATTTCTTCCCAGGAACAGGGGCTTGCTATCGGAGCCTCCTTCTCCAGCTTTGTCGACCGCGAACTTGCAACTCTTACCGGGACTGCTGTTCCTTCAGATCCTTCCACTTCAATGCTCCTTACAGGGCACAAAGAGATTCCGGTCGGCCTCGCGAGAGTTTCTGAGACTCTCGCTCTGCTCCGCCCGGTTGTTCGCTTCAAAGTCACGGTTCGCAACCACACTCAGTTCCCTGTTACGGTAAACGAACTCCGATTCAGTAATTTCAATCCCGATAAGGCATACCTGCTTGGTCACTTCGATGAATCAGGCGTTCCTTCAGTACCCGCAGATGTTTCTTATCGTGCAATGCCAAGCTTTGACACCTCAGTTGGTGATGATAATTCAGTCGCCCCTGAGGCTGAAGAGGTCATCTATCAGCGCTTAATGTATGAGAATGCATATTCGGGCGTATACAAGATTTTTGCGACACTAGAGTTGGATCGAACATCCGAGTCATTGGCTAATCTGGTATTAAGACTTGGAGACCGTCCGTTCGGCCCCATAGACTATGAGACTCTAAGCAGTATGGACGAAGGTGAACAGGTGGATGTTCTGGTAACCAATCCACAAACAAGCGCACGCTCGGGTCGTATATTGTGCAATATAAGCTCAGACAACAATATGGTATGGGAGAGTGCTGGATATGCTAATTACAATCTGTTTTACAGCCGCGCCCTTGCCATCTGGAATGAGGATAGTGATTATGATTACTCGACTTATTATTCATATACTAATGCAAATGGTTATTCCGGATGGGATGGACTTAACGCTTCTGATGGATCGCAAGCTACTCATTTTAACTATACCGGCGCAAGAAGCAGGTATTTCCACACCCTGACAAAGTCCAATGGAACATATTCTATCACCGGACTTGCCTTGCAGAAGAATAACAGCAATGATAACGGAAAGTGCTTGACAGAATTCTCCGGATTTGAGATTGAGAAAGGCGTTTCTTACAAGAAGAATAACTCGTGGAAGAATCCCGAGGATATGACAAACTATCTTGTTAGATTCAAAAAGAACACTAACCAATATATTCAGTGCGACGCCATTTGGTCAGAGACGAAACCAGATAAGAAGACAAATCTTAAGCTATTTGCGGATAATCAGGCCAATGGAGACCGTCAATTTGCCCTCTTCGGTAAGTATATGTCCGGGGGCAAGATGAAGCGCATACTTAAAGAGAATAATAAGGAAGTGCCCCTTACATATATGGCAAGAAACGAAGAAATCAACGTAGTACTGAATGTCTACTATTCAGATCAGACCGGAGAACTGGATTTTGTAGTGGACAACACTACTTGGAGTACTGCCACAACTTCGACACATACTTTCAATTGATTACGCAATGAGAAAACGTCTGTTCCAACTATTGTTTTTACTTTGCGCAGTCCTGATTTCCGGGAGCTGCGTGAGGGAAGAATGTCAGAACCCCGAATCGGGTTTGGATGGAGGCCTTGTCGATTGTGTAATCTCGTTCGGTTCTCCTAAGGGTGCGACGATCGATGTCGACACTAAAGCCGAACTTGGTATTGTCCGTGAAAGCAATGTATTCAATATCTACCTGTTGATCTTTGAAGGCAATGCTTCAGGCAGCAAGAAGATTTACGGCCATTATTTCGACGGTAACAACCTGAACGCTACTTCAGAATCAAACTACTGGACTGTCACAAATATGAGCACCAAGGACAGTCCTGCAACCAATGGTACTCTACACATAAAAACGGCCTCCAAAGCAGGCTGCACCATTGTTGCTGTGGCCAACATGAACCCGAACGATTTGGATGTATCGGCCGGTTTGCTCTCTACAATTCAGACTTTCGGCGAGCTTCAGGATGTAGTTGCCACTCAGGTACGTAGTGAAATTGCCGCCAACTCAGGCTTCTTCCTTATGACCGGGCAGGTTGATGGGGTCAATATCCAGGGCAACGCGGAAGACACCAACGACATCAGCAAGAAATCACTCACTCTAAAACGCCTTTACGCAAAAGTCACATTCAACGTAAGGGTCGCGAGAAATCCTGACCAGTCAGACCCTGACACAAAAAATAATTCTCTTCTTCGTGACTTTGTCCCGTATACATGGCAGGTTGTAAATGTTCCCACTTGCTCATATCTGCTTCCCAGAGCGGTAGATGCGGCCGATACTCCAGCAGAGCTATTCTCAACCGAAGAGCTTGGCTTTGAGACAGAAACTCTTACTCCCAATAAGACGACCGACTTCTATAACGACGGAAAAACACCTGTCTCCATTCATAGTTTTTCCTTCTATATGATGGAGAATCGTCATATCCCAAAACCCGGTATAGAAGATTACGCCGACCGTGAAAGAAGGGAGAAACCCGCATCCT
>Ga0256405_10007901_pt1 | contig 15611 bp, 26 predicted proteins | sample RumenRJG_02DNA_FD_189096 | JGI IMG/M metagenome (GOLD analysis project Ga0256405, IMG submission 189096) | Bovine rumen microbial communities from Lethbridge, Alberta, Canada - RJG_02 | ecosystem: Host-associated > Mammals > Digestive system > Stomach > Rumen | place: Canada: Alberta... | reverse complement strand
GGCCGGCTTCGGCAGGGTCCACGTGTTCCGCTTCTCATCGAGGGCGGGCACTGCGGCCGCGAAAATGGACGGAAAGGTGGACGGCGATACGAAAGCGCGCAGGGGGGGCGAACTCCAGAAGGCTGCAGACAGCGCCTTCGAAGTCTTCGTGCGTCAGAACATGGGCCGGACCCACAGATTCCTTGCCGAGGAGCGCGTGGACGGATACGTCTCGGGATATACGGACAACTATATCCGGACCTATGTAAAGGATGAAAAGGAAGAGATAGTGACAGGCGGATTCTGCAATGTGAGGATCACAGGGATGATGCGCGACGGCGTTATTGCTGTAGTAGCACATGACTGAAAGCGGGAAAAGAAGCATGGAATATGATAGAATATATAAACCAAGAGGCAAAATAAATGCCCTCCTTCAGAGGGTGATCGTAAAAATCGCAAGGAGGATAAGATCTATGGACGACTGCATTTTCTGCAAACTCGCGAACGGCGAGATCCCTACGGACATGGTCTACGAGGATGACAAGATCGCAGTGTTCCGCGACGCATCGCCTCAGGCTCCGGTCCACATGCTGATGGTACCGAAGATCCACGTGGCATCGCTTGATGACCTGACAGAAGAGCACGCGGAGCTCATGGGACACATGATGCTCAAGATCAGGGAAGTGGCGGCGAAGGAAGGCCTTGAGAACGGATACCGCTGCGTGATCAACACGGGCGAGGACGGACAGCAGACCGTACAGCATCTGCACATCCACATCCTGGGCAAGCGCGCCATGCAGTGGCCGCCGGGCTAATCCTGAGGTCCGTTATACGTCACGCAGAGCATCGTCAGATCGTCGAACTGCTCTGCATCTTTCACAAAGCCGGCAACGGCTTTTTTCATTCCGTCAAGAACTTCCTCATCTGAAACATCGCGCAGTTTGTTAAGCTCGATCAGGGTGCGGTCCATGCCGAACATCTTTTTATCCGCATCCATCGCTTCAGGCAGCCCGTCGGTATAAAGGAAGAGCCTCGCGCCCGGCTTCAGCTGAAGTTCGTATTCGCTGTATGCCATTTCTTCCATGGCGCCCACCATAGGACCGTGGCTGTCGCGTATCATTTCGAACAGTCCCTCCGGCTGCATGAGCACCGGATTCTCGTGACCGGCGTTAACGGCAGTCAGTCTGCCGGTAGACAGCTCGAGCATGCCCAGCCATACCGTGACGAACATCTCTCCCTGGTTTCTGCCGCAGATGGTGTTGTTGGCGCTTTCGAGTGCTTCGGCAGGCGATTTGCCTTCGAGAGTGTTGTTTGCGATTATGATGGTCGATGCCATCATGAAGAGAGCCGCAGGGATCCCCTTGCCGGAAACATCTGCGATCATCATGCAGAGGTGATCGTCATCGACAAGGAAGAAGTCGAAGAAATCTCCGCCTACATCCCTGGCCATATTCATGGTCCCGTAGGCGCTGAAATCTTTTCTGTCAGGGTAGCGCGGAAATACCCGCGGGACCATGCCTCTCTGTATGCGGCTGGCGAGTTCGAGCTCTGTGGATATGCGTTCTTCCTGCGATGCCGCCTCGCTGATCTTTACTGCGTAATCGTCAAGTTCTCTGGAAAGAGCGATGAAGTCGTCGGAGAGTATGCCGATCTCGTTTGAGGACTGGATCTCCGACAGGTTCTTTTCGACCGTTCTGCTGTCCTTTGTGCCGGTGTATTCTCTGATAGTCTTCTGGATCCTGCGCAGAGGCTGCACGATCGAGTAATATACAAGCAGAAGACAGAGCACCGCCATTGCCGCGATGAAAGCCATGGACAGGAATGTGAGCCTTAAAGTCCGCTCCATGACCTGGGCGTTGTACTTGGACAGTGAGCGGGTTATCCCCAGTACGTAGTCGTGACCATCTATCCGGGCAAGCGGATAGTAGTAATCCATGTAGTTATAATTGCTGTTGCGAACGAGCTGAGGATCGCCGTCCACCGCAAGTGAAACACCTTCCTTCTGCTCGCCGCCCGCGGTAAGGATCGTTCCTATCGGGAAGAACCTTTCCGTATTGCCGGTGCTGACATCATCCGCACCGACACCGCTGAACAGCACGAATCCCTTTTCGTAAGGAGGCTCGGTGACAACACAGAAGATGAAGTCGATGCCGTAATCGGCCTGGTGATTATCCACCTCGACTATGAGCCAGGAATAGACTATCTCGGCATAGGCCTTCTGATCTTCAGGAGGCATGGCCTCCAGCTCTTCGGGAGTTGCGTAATTGATAAGAAAATCCGGACGCTCCGCGACCAGTTTCCTGCTCTTCTCCGCCACTGTGTCATCGATCTCGTGTCTTGTGTCGTAATCTATGTCGAGTTCGTCATAGTGCTCGTACCAGTATTTGAGCAGCCAGTCCCGCGCAGGGAAGTGATTGAGGTAGCTGCTTATATCCCTTGCAGTCTTGCTTGCGCTTTCGGTGAGCTGATCGTTGACGGCATCGAACGATTTGTCGTACTGGACGATCGCCATGATGGTTCCGACCATCAGAACACCGGCCACGAAAAGTATCGTGAGCTGCAATATCATACTTATATATTTAGGGCTCTTATTATCTTCCACTTTTATCAGGTCTACGTTCGGCAAAGACTTTTCTGTGTAATTGTAACCCGTAAGCACAGCATGCTCAAGAAGAATATACAGATAACGGAGGCGTTCAGCAGAGGAATATCTATATATGGGGGCTTGGGCTAAGCGTAAAACACAAATTGTGGTACTCCGGGAAACGCGGAACACAGTGTTGGGGATACGTGATCGGAAAGCCCGAAATTTCAAGGTTTTCATCTGTTTTGGATGCACAAAAATACGCAAAAAACATTTCGAAAATCTCTTGCATTCCGGGTGCAGGATGTATATAATTCAAAGGCTTGTTAAACGCGAAGAAGCAGGAAGTTACCGTGCTAGCGGATAATTTCTGCCGAGAAGTCCTCACTCGATGGGGGCGAAGGGTTTCGCTGTTTTCTTGTGCGCATGACTATAGGAAACGCGCATACAAGTGTAAGAGGCTCGGAGGCGCGGGCCGAAGAGCCGCAAAGCTTGCAAATACAAGGCAGCGAAGTCCTGTACAAGCATAGCGACAATTAGTACAAATCTATTTAACAGGAGGAAGCAATGAGCGAATTACAGAAAATCAGGATCAGAATGAAAGCTTATGACCACGCTCTTCTCGACAAGTACGCTGCGAAGATCGTAGACACGGTCAAGAAGACAGGCGCTGATGTGAGCGGACCTATCCCTCTGCCGACAGAGAAGGAAGTCGTCACGATCATCAGAGCGGTACATAAGTACAAGGACAGCAGAGAGCAGTTCGAGCAGAGGACTCACAAGAGACTCATCGACGTCACGAACGCAACCAACAAGACAGTCGAGGCTCTCCAGAAGCTCGATGCGCCTGCAGGCGTAGACATCTACGTAAAACTCTAATCGTCAATAACTCTAATCCCGGAGTTGTTAGTAAGATCGAATGAGAGGGAGACTTGTTCTGCCGACCGGCAAGCCGAAGGAGCAGACGGAGGCATGGAAAGTCCCCTGCGAGAGTTGCCCGACGCGAAGCGAGGCTGCAACTCACCGCTGACGGGGACAGGGCAGGTACTCCAAACCAGATCGATCCGCTGTAAGAACAGGAGGAAATCACATATGAAAACATTGCTGGGAAAGAAGATCGGCATGACTCAGATCTTCGCAGAAGACGGAACAGTCATCCCGGTCACTGTCGTAGAGGCAGGCCCGGAGACCGTCGTACAGGTCAAGACGGTCGAGACAGACGGCTATGACGCAGTCCAGGTAGGATATGAAGATCAGAAGCCGCAGAGAGTCAACAAGCCTGTTGCAGGTCACTTTGCAAAGGCTGGCGTTGACACAAAGAAGCACCTTGCCGAGTTCAGGCCGGGCGAGGGAGAAGCTTACGAAGTCGGCCAGGTCATCACAGTGGCAGATTTCGAAGAAGGCATGAAGCTGGATGTTACCGGAACTTCCAAAGGTAAGGGAACACAGGGCAACATCAAGAGACACGGCCACCGCAGAGGACCTATGACACACGGTTCGAAGCACAAGAGACTCGCCGGCGCTCTGGCAGCCGGTACATACCCATCCAGAGTCTTCAAGGGCAACCATGCACCTGGAAGAATGGGCAGAGACACAGTGACCGTTCAGAACGTAGTACTCGTCAAGAAGCTCGACGACCGCAACATCATGATGATCAAAGGAGCCATCCCTGGCAAGAAGGGCGGACTCGTAAAGATCAGACCGGCGGTCAAGGGTCAGGATAAATAGGCAGAAAGGAGGAACTGAAAATGGCAAAGTTAAACGTAGTAGACGTTAACGGCAAGAAGGTCGGCGACATCACACTTTCGGACGAGATCTTCGGGATCGAGCCAAATGAATTCGCAGTACAGGCCGTAGTCAAGAATTACCTTGCAAACCAGAGACAGGGAACCCAGTCTGCAAAGACAAGAGCAGAGGTCAGAGGAGGCGGACGCAAGCCTTTCAGACAGAAGGGAACAGGCCGTCACAGACAGGGAAGCTCGACAGACCCTACACAGGTCGGCGGCGGAGTGGTATTCGCACCGAAGCCAAGGGATTACAGATACTCCCTCAACAAGAAGCTCAAGAAGCTCGCTCTGAAGTCGGCGCTTTCCGCAAAAGTTGCCGGCAAGGAACTGATCGTAGTAGACGAGTTCAAGTTCAAGGAGCCTAAGACAAAGGAAATGGTCAAGGTCCTTGAGAACATCAAGGCAGACAAGAAGGCGCTGATCGTCATGGACGAGAAGGATGACAACGTAGTCAGATCCGCTCACAACATCCCTGGCGTCAGGACAGCACTGGTAAGCACCATGAACGTATACGAGATCGTAAATCACTACACACTCGTGCTCACCAAGGCGGCAGCCAAGAAGATCGAGGAGGTGTACGCATAATGAAGACCGGATACGATGTTATACTCAGGCCTATCATCACTGAGAACAGCATGGACATGGCAGCGGACAAGAAGTACGCGTTCAAGGTAGCCCTTGATGCCAACAAGACAGAGGTCCGCAAGGCTGTAGAAGAGATCTTCGGCGTAGACGTAGCCAAGGTCAATATCATGAACGTAAGCGGCAAGAGGAAGAGACTGGGAAGAACTTTCGGAACGACTTCTTCATATAAGAAGGCCATCGTTACACTCACTCCTGACAGCAAGGAGATCGAGCTCTTCCAGGACATGTAATTAAGGAGGCAGTAGGAAATGGGAATCAGAAAATATAAACCAACGACTCCGGGTCTCAGAGGAATGACAGTCTCCACATTCGAGGAGATCACCACTGACAAGCCGGAAAAGTCTCTTACCGTCACACTTAAGAAGCATTCGGGAAGAAACGTAAGAGGCAAGATCACCGTCAGACACAGAGGCGGCGGATACAGACCGAAGTACAGGATCATCGACTTCAAGAGAGACAAGGACGATATCCCTGCAACGGTAAAGACGATCGAGTACGACCCTAACAGAACAGCGAACATCGCACTCATCGTATACGCGGACGGAGAGAAGAGATACATCATCGCTCCTAACACGCTCAAAGTCGGAGACGTAGTTGAGTCGGGTCCTAACGCGGACATCAAGCCGGGCAACGCGCTTCCGATCGCAAATATTCCTCTCGGTACTATCATCCATAACATCGAGCTCAAGCCTGGCAAGGGCGGACAGCTTGTAAGAGCAGCCGGAAACGGAGCTCAGCTCATGGCCAAGGAAGGAGCTTACGCACAGGTAAGACTCCCGTCCGGCGAAGTGAGAATGGTAAGGATGGAGTGCAGAGCCACAGTAGGCGAAGTCGGCAACATCGACCACGGCAACATCCACATCGGAAAAGCCGGCCGCAAGAGACACATGGGTTGGAGACCTACCGTCAGAGGTTCTGTCATGAACCCTAACGATCACCCTCACGGCGGTGGTGAAGGAAGAGCTCCTATCGGACGCAAGGGTCCTGTCACTCCTTGGGGCAAGCCGACACTCGGTTACAAGACACGTAAGAAGAACAAAGAATCCAACAAGTACATTGTCAGAAGACGTAATGGCAAATAGAGAGGAGCAATTCAATGGGAAGATCGCTTAAGAAAGGCCCGTTCGTCGACAAGAAGCTTCTGAAGAAGATCGAAGAGATGAACGCAGCCAACGAAAAACAAGTTATCAAGACATGGTCCAGACCATCGACAATTTTCCCTCAGATGATAGGCCACACGATCGCAGTCCACGACGGACGCAAGCATGTGCCTGTATACATCACAGAGGACATGGTAGGACACAAGCTCGGTGAGTTTGCTCCGACCAGAACATTCAGAGGTCACTCCGGTGACAGGAAGCTCTAAGCAGATAGGTAACAGAAAGGAGAACATATACTATGGAAGCTAAAGCAGTAGCCAAGTATGTAAGAATGTCTTCGAGCAAGCTCAAGCCTGTTACCGATCTGGTAAGAGGCAAGGACCTTGCGGAAGCACTCACTATCCTCAAGTTCACGCCGGGAAAGGGCAGCGAGCTTGTAGAGAAGGTAGTACAGTCCGCAGCGGCAAACGCTGAGAACAACCACGACATGGATCCTGACAGGCTGTATGTAGCAGAGATCAGCGCAAATCAGGGACCGACAATGAAGCGCTGGAGACCGGGCGCAAAGGGAAGAGCGGGAATGATCCTCAAGAGAACGAGCCACATCTTCGTCACTCTTAAGGAAAAGGACGCCCCTGTAAAAGCGGCGCCTAAGGCAAAAGAAGAGCCTAAGGAAGAAAAATCTGAGAAGGAGGAGGTTCGCTAATGGGTCAGAAAGTTAATCCACATGGAATGAGAGTCGGCGTCAACAAGGACTGGAGCTCGAAGTGGTATGCCGACAAGAGCAATTTTGCGGATCTCCTGGTAGAAGATAACCAGATCAGAACATTCGTAAAGAAGAAACTGTACAACGCAGGCGTTTCCAACATCGTGATCGAAAGAAAAGGCGCGGACGAGGTCAAGGTCATCGTTATGTGCGCAAGACCTGGTATGGTCATCGGAAGATCGGGCGAGGGAATCGACGAATTCAAGAAGGCGCTCGTCAAGATGACAGGCAAGAAGATCGATGTCAGCATCGAGGAAGTCAGAAGAGCTGAGCTCGATGCGCAGCTGACAGCTGAGAGCGTGGCACAGTCCCTGGAGAGAAGAACTTCCTTCAGAAGAGCCATGAAGCAGCCTATCGGCAGGACCATGAAGGCCGGCGCCAAGGGCATCAAGATCGTCTGCTCCGGCAGACTCGGCGGTGCCGAGATCGCAAGATCCGAAAAGTACAGCGAAGGAAACGTGCCTCTGCACACACTCAGGGCAGACATCGACTACGGATTCGCTGAGGCTGACACGACCTACGGCAAGATCGGCGTAAAGGTCTGGATCAACCACGGTGAGATTCTCGATAAGGGCCTCAAGGATGCCGTTCCTAAGTCAGAAGACAGAAGAGACAAGAAGGGCAGACGCAATGACCGCAAGGACAGAAGGTCTGACAGAAGATCTGACAGAAGAGACGGAAGAAGATTTGACGGCCGCGAGGCAAAGCCTGAAGTAAAGCCGGCGACGACAAGAGTCCGCAAGGCACCGAAGGCAGCGCCTGCTCCTGCTCCGGCAGAAGAGCCTCAGGTAGAAGCACCTGCAGAGACAAATGCAGCGGAGACAGAAGCATAGTATTAAGGAAAGGAGAAACTCGCCATGTTAATGCCAAAACGCGTTAAGCGCAGAAAACAGCACCGTGGCAGAATGAAGGGCATCGCCACAAAGGGCAATGCCGTGGCATACGGTTCATACGGACTTGCTGCTGACGGACGCGGCTGGATCGATTCCAATCAGATCGAGGCTGCCCGTGTAGCAATGACAAGATCCATCAAAAGAGGCGGTAAGGTATACATCAAGATCTTCCCGCACAAGCCGGTAAGTAAGAAACCTATCGGAGTACGTATGGGTTCCGGTAAGGGCGCACCTGAATACTGGGTAGCGGTAGTAAAGCCGGGCAGAGTTATGTTCGAGATCGACGGAGTCACTGAGGAGCAGGCAAGAGAGGCCATGAGACTGGCTGCTCACAAGCTCCCTATCAAGTGCAAATTCGTCGTCAAAGGTCAGGAAGGAGGAGAGCAGTAATGGATCTGAACAAAATCAGAAAGATGACAGATCAGGAAAGGACTGCTGAACTCGAAAGAATGAAGCAGGAGCTCTTCAACCTGAGATTCCAGCACGTAACAGGACAGCTGGAGAATCCTGTAAGGATGAGAGAAGTCAGAAGAGATATCGCCAGAGTAAAGACCATCATGAGAGAGGTCGAACAGGGCAGGAACGCATAGAAAGGAGGAGTGCTGACAAATGGATAGAAACAGCAGAAAGACCAGGATCGGTATCGTTACAAGCGATAAGATGGATAAGACCATCGTGGTCGCGACAGAAGACATCGTCAGACACCCTCTCTACGGTAAGGGCGTCAAGAGAACTGTAAAGTTCAAGGCTCACGACGAGAACAACGAGTGTGGCATCGGCGATAAGGTCATGATCATGGAGACAAGACCTCTGTCCAAGGACAAGAGATGGAGACTTGTCAAGATCGTAGAGAAAGCTAAGTAAGGAGGCAACGCAAAATGATTCAGACAGAAAGCAGATTAAGAGTTGCCGACAATTCCGGAGCTAAGGAGCTGCTCTGCATCAGAGTTCTCGGAGGCACAGGCCGCAAGTATGCAAACATCGGCGACATCATCGTATGCACCGTTAAGGATGCTACTCCGGGCGGAGCCGTCAAGAAGGGCGATGTAGTAAAGGCAGTAGTTGTAAGGACCAAGCGCGGCACAAGAAGAACTGACGGTTCGTACGTCAAGTTCGATCAGAACGCAGCAGTCATCATCAAGGACAAGAACGACAAGACACCGGTTGGTACACGTATCTTCGGACCTGTCGCAAGAGAGCTGAGAGACTGCGGTTTCATGAAGATCGTGTCACTGGCACCGGAAGTACTGTAGGAGGTGCAAGTGATGCAGATCAAAAAAGACGATATGGTAGTAGTGATCGCAGGCAAGGACAAGGGCAAGACAGGCACAGTCCTCAGGACGATCCCTAAGAAGAACAAGGTAGTTGTCGAAGGCGTGAACATGCAGACAAAGCATGCCAGGGCAACAAGGACATCCGCTTCGGAGATCAAGCACATGGAGGGACCTATCGACGCATCCAACGTCATGATCTATGACAAGGACGCCAAGGCCGCCACGAGGATCGGTCACGAAGTGAAAGATGGCAAGAAAGTAAGAGTCTCGAAAAAGAGCGGTAAGGTAATCGACTAGGAAAGGAGGAGCAGACGTGGAAATCAGACTTAAAGACAAGTATAAAAACGAAGTTTTCAAGGCCATGCAGGACAAGTTCGGCTACTCCAATCCTATGGAGGTCCCTAAACTGACAAAGATCACCATCAACATGGGTCTTTCGGAAGCAAAGGACAACGCCAAGGTGCTCGAGAGCGCAGTCAAGGAGATCGCGCTCATCGCAGGCCAGAGACCTGTAGTCACAAAGGCAAGAAAGTCCATCGCCAACTTCAAGGTCAGAGAAGGAATGCCGGTCGGAGCAAAGGTCACGCTCAGAGGCGACAGAATGTACACATTCGCCGACAAGCTGTTCAATGTATCTCTTCCGAGAGTAAGGGACTTCAAGGGTCTCAGCAGGAACTCGTTTGACGGCAGAGGAAATTACTCCATGGGTCTCAAGGAGCAGCTGATCTTCCCTGAGATCGTGTACGATGACGTTGATACGATCAAGGGCATGAACATCGTCTTCACAACGACAGCGAAGACGGACGAAGAAGCTCAGGCACTGCTCGAGCTCATGGGAATGCCGTTTGAGAAGAGCGTTAACTAGCATAGGAGGACAAGATGGCAAAGACTTCACAGAAAGTTAAGCAGACAAGAAAGCCTAAATATTCGACGAGGGCTTATACAAGATGCAAGGTTTGCGGAAGACCGCACTCCGTCCTCAAGAAATATGGCATTTGCCGTATCTGCTTCAGAGAGCTTGCTTACAAGGGCGAGATCCCTGGTGTCAAGAAGGCAAGCTGGTAAGATAATTTTCGCAGGCCCCATATATAAATAAGAAGATGGGGAACCGCGTTAAGAAAGGAGAACTAACTGTTATGTCAATGACAGACCCAATCGCAGATATGCTGACAAGGATCAGGAACGCAAACACCGCAGGTCACGCTTCCGTAGATATCCCGGCTTCGAAGATGAAGAAGTCGATCGCGGAGATCCTCCTCAAAGAGGGATTCATCAGCGGATATGAAGTAGTTTCTGACAATGCTCAGGGTACGATCAAGATCGATCTGAAGTACGGTCCTAACCGTGAGAAGACGATCATCGGAATCAAGAAGATATCAAAGCCTGGACTCAGAGTCTATGCTAAGGCAGACAGAGTGCCTAAGGTCCTCGGCGGACTCGGCATCGCTATCCTGTCGACTTCCAACGGTGTGATCACCGATAAGGAAGCCCGCAAGCTCGGAGTAGGCGGCGAAGTTATTTGTTACGTCTGGTAGTAAGGAGGAAGACAAAATGTCAAGAATTGGTGTTAGACCGATAACCATCCCTGCCGGCGTGGAAGTAACGGTAGCAGATGGTAATGTCGTGAAGGTCAAGGGACCTAAGGGAGAGCTTTGCTCCAAGGTCGGACCTGCTATGAAGGTAAAGATCGAGGACGGAACTCTCACAGTCGAGAGACCTGACGACAGCAGAGAGAACAGATCGCAGCACGGTCTGGCAAGAACTCTCATCGACAACATGATCACGGGAGTTACACAGGGTTACGAGAAGAAGCTCGTGATCGTAGGAGTAGGATACTCCGCAGCAAAGCAGGGCAAGAAGCTTGTCCTCAAGCTCGGATATTCCCACCCGATCGAGCTCGAAGATCCTGAAGGTATCACTACAGAGACTCCGGATGCAAACACTATCCTTATCAAGGGGATCGACAAGGCGCAGGTAGGCAACTACACAGCCGACATCAGAGCATGGAGACCGCCTGAACCATACAAGGGCAAGGGCGTCCTCTACGATGGCGAAGTCGTCCACAAGAAGGAAGGCAAGAGCGGAGTAGCAGCAGGCTAGGAAAGGAGGAAAGAAAATGGCAGATAAAAGCAGAAATGACAGAAGACTCAAGAGACATGCAAGAGTACGCAAGAACGTTTTCGGAACTCCTGAGAAGCCAAGAATGTGCGTGTTCAGATCGAACGCGAACATCTCGGTACAGATCATCGATGATGTGAACGGAAAGACCCTTTGCAGCGCTTCGTCGCTCGACAAGGATCTCAAGAAGGGCATCAAGTACGGCGGCAACAAGGAAGCTGCCGCGAAGGTCGGAAAGGCTATCGGAGAAAAAGCTGTTAAGGCTGGCATCAAAGAGGTCTGCTTCGACAGAGGCGGATACCTCTTCCACGGCAGAGTCAAGGAACTCGCAGATGCAGCACGCGAAGCCGGATTGGAATTCTAAGGGAGGATACGTAAATGCAGAGTAAAGTAGACGCATCCAAGCTCGAACTTACAGAAGAGATCGTAGACATCAGACGTGTTGCCAAGACCGTTAAGGGCGGCCGTAACATGAGATTCTCCGTCACTGTAGTTGTCGGAGACGGCGAGGGCCACGTAGGAATGGGCCTCGGCAAGGCTATCGAGATCCCTGAAGCTGTAAGAAAAGCTACAGAAGATGCCAAGAAGAAATTGATATACGTGCCTACAGTCGGAACGACAGTTCCTCACGAGACAGTAGGCGAGTTCGGAGCGGGCAAGGTCCTCATCATGCCTTCGGCAAAGGGTACAGGCGTTATCGCGGGTTCATCCGTACGTACAGTGCTCGAGGCTGCAGGAATCAAGGACGTAAGAGCCAAATCGCTCGGAACGAGCAACACCGGCAACATGGCCAGAGCGACAATGGAGGGCCTCAAGAACCTGACGACCGTCGAGGAAGTCGCAAAGCGCCGTGGAAAGACACCGGAAGAGATCATCGGATAGGAGGCAAGGGAAATGGCAAAACTGAGAATCACATTAGTCAAGAGCCCTATCGCTTGTCAGCCTAAGCAGAAGAAGACCGTAGAGGCTCTGGGACTCAAAAAGCTCCACCACTCGGTAGAGCTCGAGGATTCCCCTGCAACAAGAGGAGCCATCAACAAGGTTTCGCATCTGCTGAAAGTAGAAGAGCTGTAAGGAGGGCAAAGGCCATGAGAATTCATGAACTGAAAAAGCCTGAGGGCTCCACAAAGGCGCCTAAGAGAGTAGGCCGCGGCCAGGGTACCGGTCAGGGAACGACTGCCGGCAGAGGTATGAACGGTCAGAACTCCAGAAGCGGCGGCGGAGTAAGACTCGGCTTCGAGGGTGGCCAGATGCCACTCTATAGAAGACTCCCTAAGAGAGGCTTCACAAACAAGTGGGCAAAGGAATTTGCCGAAGTTAACGTAAAGGATCTCAACAGATTCGAAGACGGCGCAGTAGTTGACGCAAACGCTCTGCTCGAGAAGGGCCTTATCGGCAAGGCGCTCGACGGAGTAAAAGTGCTCGGCAACGGCGAGCTCGAAAAGAAGCTCACTGTCAAGGCTGAGAAGTTCAGCAAGAGCGCTGTTGAAAAAATCGAGAAGGCAGGCGGAAAGGCAGAGGTCATCTGATGGAATTTGTTAAGACATTCTCTAAAGCATGGAAAATACCGGAGATCAGACAAAAGATCATCTTCACACTTCTGATGCTGCTGGTATTCAGGATCGGGTCCAATATCCCGGTCCCGGGTATCGATAGAGAGTATCTTGCTCAGATGTTTTCGGGAGACACGGGACTGCTCGACCTGTTCGACCTGTTCTCGGGCGGCGCGTTCAGCAATTTCACGATATTCGCGCTTTCGATCACGCCGTACATCACGGCGTCGATCATCGTCCAGCTTCTGACCATCGCATTCCCGTATTTCGAAAAGCTCGCTCATGAGGGAGCTGAGGGACGCAAGAAGATGGCAACGATCACAAGGTATATGACCGTAGTGCTCGCAGTCATCCAGGCCATCGGACTGACCGTAGGTCTGTTCAGAAGGGCGATCATAGACTCGAGTCCGTTCAACACGATCGTGATCATCGTCGTACTGACCGCCGGCACATCGTTCCTGATGTGGCTCGGCGAGCAGATCAACGAATACGGGATCGGAAACGGTATCTCGCTGATAATCTTCGGCGGTATCGTGGCGAGACTCCCGTCCGCAGTCAGAGGCATAGCGGCACAGGTAAGAGAAGGAGCCGTTTCGATGGTTGCGGTCATCGTGCTTATCATCGTGGCTGTGCTGGTAACGATGGTGATCATAGAGATGCAGCAGGGTGTCAGAAAGATCCCTGTGCAGTACGCAAAACGCGTGGTGGGACGCAAGATGTACGGAGGCCAGTCGACTCACATTCCTATGAAGGTGAACCAGGCAGGCGTTATCCCTATCATCTTCTCTATCTCGCTGCTGCAGTTCCCGCTGACGATCACATACTTCTTCCCGAATTCGTCATTCACGGATTTCGTGAGCAAGTATCTGTCGCCTTCAGGCAACCCGGGCGTATGGATCTACGCAGGACTGAACATCGTACTCACAATGTTCTTCACATATTTCTACACTGCGATCATGTTCAACCCGGCAGACGTTGCCGACAACATGAGGCAGAACGGCGGATTCATCCCGGGCATCAGACCGGGTGCTGCGACAGTGGAATACCTGTCAAAGATCATGAGCAGACTCTGCTTCGCAGGAGGCCTTTTCCTGGCGGCAGTTGCCACGCTTCCTACCATCGTGAGTGTATTCACACCGTTCAACTTCGCGTTCGGCGGTACTTCACTGCTGATCATGGTGGGCGTCGCGCTCGATATCGTACAGCAGCTTGAGAACCAGATGCTGATGAGGAACTATCAGGGTTTCCTCAAATAATATTATTGGACAACAACTCTTCGAAAAACCGGGTGTTGGCCAATACCCATCTGATAAAGTGGAGGAAAGGAGTACAAAGTGAGAGCAGTACTTTTAGGACCTCCGGGTGCGGGCAAAGGCACCCAGGCGGTAAGACTGGTCGAGAAGTACAATGTACCGCAGATCTCGACCGGAGATATCTTCCGCAGGAACATCAAAGAAGGCACAGAGCTCGGAAAGAAGGCTCAGGAGTACATGAACGCCGGCAAGCTCGTTCCGGATGAGCTGGTAGTAGACCTGGTAAAGGACAGGCTCATGCAGGATGACTGCAAAAACGGATATCTGCTCGACGGATTCCCGAGGACTATCTTTCAGGCCGAGGAACTCGATAAGTTCCTCGCAGAGCAGGGTCAGAAGCTCGACGCGGTCATCAACTTCGAGGTAGGCTACGATACGCTTATCGAAAGGCTCACCGGCCGCAGAGTGTGCAAGGAGTGCGGAGCAGGCTACCACATCAAGAACATGCCTCCGAAAGTCGAAGGCGTATGCGACAAGTGCGGAAGCGAGCTCGAACAGCGCAAGGATGATACGAAGGAGACAGCTGTCAGCAGGATCTCGGTATATGAGGAATCGACGGCTCCGCTGATCGATTATTACACCGGGACAGGAGCGCTCAGAAACTTCAACGCCGAGAAAGATCCTGACGAGCTGCTCAAAGACATCATCACGGAGTTAGGAGCGTAAGCTGCATGATCGTTATCAAGTCAAAACGCGAGATCGAACTGATGAGAGAGCCATGCAAGGTCACGGCAGAACTGCTGAAAGACCTTGAGGCCTACATCGAGCCCGGAAGGACCACGATGGATATCAGCGAGTTCGTCGAAAAGCGTATAGAGAGTCACGGAATGACACCGACATTCAAGGGTTACGGCGGATTTCCCGCCGCAGCCTGCGTGTCAGTCAACGAGGAAGTCATACACGGCATACCTTCTAAAGCAAGGGTCCTGAAGGAAGGCGACATAGTAAGCATCGACGTGGGTGCGACCTGGAAAGGCTATAACAGCGATGCGGCCCGCACATATCCCGTCGGAACGATAAGCGCCGAAGACCGTAAGCTCATCGATGTCACAAGGCAGAGTTTCTTCGAAGGGATCAAATACGCGATGGAGGGATACAGGATCGGAGACATCGGGCACGCGGTGCAGCAGTACGCCGAGAGCTTCGGGATGGGAGTCATCAGAGACTACACCGGCCACGGCACCGGCACCAGGCTCCACGAAGATCCGTTCATCCCTAACTACGGCAAGGCCGGCAAGGGTGCGAGGATCGAGAGAAATATGACTCTCGCGATCGAGCCGATGATAGCGCTCGGCACATACGAGGTGAGAGTGCTCGGCAACGAATGGACCGTAGTGACCACCGACGGACGCAACGCCGCTCACTATGAGAATACAGTCCTTGTGACTGACGGCGAACCCGAGATAATGACTCTGTAGCAGGAGGGACCAAATGGCTAAGAACAATACTATAGAGGCGATGGGCACCGTAGTCGATGCGCAGCCGAATGCAATGTTCAAGGTAAGGCTCGACAACGACTTCGAAATACTCGCTCATATTTCCGGAAAAATCAGAATGAACTACATACGAATACTGCCTGGCGACAGGGTAAAGGTGGAA
>Ga0256405_10007900_pt1 | contig 15612 bp, 11 predicted proteins | sample RumenRJG_02DNA_FD_189096 | JGI IMG/M metagenome (GOLD analysis project Ga0256405, IMG submission 189096) | Bovine rumen microbial communities from Lethbridge, Alberta, Canada - RJG_02 | ecosystem: Host-associated > Mammals > Digestive system > Stomach > Rumen | place: Canada: Alberta... | reverse complement strand
GGTGCGGTCCGTGACGTGTTCCTCCAGTTCTGCCGGCGTGATGCGGAATTCGTTTTCAATCTTTGCCGGTACCGCTACAGGTACGCCACCGGCCAGCGTGGTGCAGGCCTGGTAGGAAACGTAGCATGGTTCCGGAATCAGGACCTCATCGCCTGGCGCTAGAATAGCACGCATGGCGATATCGAGGGCTTCGCTGACGCCTACCGTCACGAGTACATCGGTGGCGGCATCATAGGTTACGTGGTAATTCTGCTGATAATGGTTGCAGATTTCTTCCCGAAGCTCCGGCAAGCCGCGATTGGCCGTGTAGGAGGTATAACCCTGTTCCAGTCCATAGACGCAGCTTTCACGGATAGACCATGGGGTGACGAAATCTGGTTCGCCAACACCGAGGGAAATGACATCGTCCATCTGGGCGGCAATGTCAAAAAATTTGCGGATGCCTGAAGGCGCAATGGCATTTACTCCTGGGGAGAGACGATCTGCCCAGTCTTTTCGCGATTCTATCATGGGCTCACCACCAGTCTGCGGTCACGTTCTTCATCGTCGATAATCGTGCCGTCTTTTTTGTAGGGCTTTAACATGAAGTGGCTGCGGGTCTGCGTGACGCCTTCAATGGTGGAAAGACGTTTGGCAACGAAGTTTGCTACTTCTTTCAAGGATTTGCCCTCGATGATGACCATCAGGTCAAAGCTGCCGCTCATGAGATAGACGGTACGGACTTCGTCAAAGCGGTAGATGCGTTCGGCAATGGCATCAAAACCGACTTCGCGCTGCGGCGTCAGATTGATTTCAATCATAGCGGTGACGGTGTCGTCGCCAAATTTTTCCCAATTGATCAGTGTATTGTAGGACAGAATGATTTTGTTCTTTTCCAGGTCCTTGATGTTTTTTTCGACTTCATACTCACTGCGATTGAGCATGGAGGCAAGTTCGCCTACTGGACGGCGGGCGTCGTGTTCGAGAAGCTCCAAGAGTTCGCGCATGAATATTCCTCCTTTATTGTTCGCTACAACAAAAGCCCTCATCCTGTAAAAGGACGAGGGCTTATTCCCGTGGTACCACCTTAATCGGATTCACGCTGTGAATCCACTCGAGGCCTTAACGCGGCAAACGGCAGAACTTATTCGGCTCTGCAGGCTCGTGAGCAGCTTTCTCTGGTTCTGTCTGACGATTCGCACCGGCCATCGTCTCTCTGAAAGGAAAGAATTCAGATACTTATTCAGTCATTGCCTATAACCATATAAGCTAATTATATCACAGTGAAACAGTTTTTGACAAGTCAAAATTAGCCACTGTCTGTTTGTGATAGACAGATGGCGAAGGCGAACAGCTCATATGTCCCTTTGTTGAAAAATTGTTGTCTTTTTGATAAAGATGGCGGTGTGTTCTTGCAATACGCAGTTGTTTTAGGTAAAATGATAATGAAATACTAACACGAATAGTATTTTCAGGAGAAAGAAGCAGAAATAAGGAAGAAGGTTATTGCATGTTTATCGGCAGCATTGATTCGTTGGATAACGGTCACGCAGACTACCCGGAGATTGTACAGAAGGCGTTGGAGTATCTGCGGAGCCATGACTTCACGAAATTAGAAGATGGACGCTATCCGATTGATGGCGATAAATGCGTGGCGAATCTGCAGCGGTATACGACCCGTGTCCTTGAGAAATGTCGTCCGGAGACCCATAAGAAGTATGTGGATATCCAGTTTGTCGTTGAGGGCGAGGAATACATGGGATGGTGTCCGTTCAGCCCGGATCTTAAAGTGGCGGAGCCTTACGATGCGGAAAAGGACATAACCTTTTATGAAGAGTTGATACCGGACAGCAATATCGTGCTGACGCCGGGGCGTTTTGCTGTGCTTTATCCGGAAGATGTACATCGTCCGCAGGGTGCAGTAGAGGGCGAGCCGGGCCCTGTAACCAAAGTGGTGGTTAAAATTTCGGTGGATTGTTTGTGATGCAATAGGCATAGCAGGCCTTTCGGGGGTTGCTATGCCTATTTTATCTATATAAAGCTTTATGGTTTCATTATTTCTAATTCTATTGGAGGAAAAGAACACTCATGACTGTAAGAAGAATTTTCGTAGAGAAACGACAGGGATTCTTTGACATCCCGGCCCAGCAGCTCTGCAGCGACCTAAAGGAGACCTTCCAATTGGAAGAACTCAAGGCCGTCCGCATCATCAAACGCTATGATATCGAGGGTTTGAGTGATGAGGAGTACGCTGCGGTCAAGTCGGTGGTTTTTTCTGAGCCGCCGGTGGATGTGGTATATGAGGAGAAATTGCCGCATTTCCCGAATTCGCGGGTCTTTGCGGTCGAATATCTGCCGGGACAGTATGACCAGACGGCAGACTCGGCAGCGCAGTGCGTGCAGCTCGTTACGCAGAAAGAGCGCCCGCAGATTGCCACCGCACGGGTTATCGTCATTGTAGGAGACGTGAGTCGTGAGGATTTCAACAAAATCAAGGATTACTGCATCAATGCTGTGGAGAGCCGTGAGGCAAGCCTTACGAAACCAGAGTCGCTGAATATAACCTATGAGGAACCGGCTGATGTTGAAGTGCTGGAAGACTTCAACGGACTGGACGAAGCTGGGGTCAAAGCGTTTTGGGAGCAGAAGGGCTTTGCGATGAGTTTGGAAGACTTGCTCTTTTGCCAGCAGTATTTCCGCGATGAGGAGCATCGTGCACCGACGATTACGGAACTTCGCGTTATCGATACCTATTGGTCGGATCATTGCCGTCATACTACTTTCACGACGGCAATCGATATGGTCGATATTAAAGATGGTTACTTTTCTCCCGCTATCACGAAGGCTTATGAGAAATATTTGGCAGACCGCAAGGAAATTTACGCCGATAAACCGCGCGATGTGACTTTGATGGATATTGCCGTCATCGGGATGAAAGCCCTCAGAAAGCAGGGCAAGCTCGCGGATTTGGATAAATCGGAGGAAATCAATGCCTGCAGTATTGTGGTAACGGCGGATATCGATGGCAAAGAGGAAGAGTGGCTCGTGATGTTCAAAAACGAGACGCACAATCATCCGACGGAAATTGAGCCTTTTGGTGGCGCGGCTACTTGTCTTGGTGGTGCAATCCGCGATCCGCTTTCGGGACGTTCCTATGTCTATCAAGCGATGCGCGTAACCGGGGCCGCTGATCCGCGCCGTCCGCTTAAAGATACGATGGCCGGAAAACTGCCACAGAAGAAAATTACCCTGGGCGCAGCTGCTGGCTACAGTGCTTATGGCAACCAGATTGGTCTGGCTACGGGACAGGTTCGCGAGGTCTACCATGAAGGCTATATGGCAAAGCGCATGGAAATTGGTGCCGTTATCGCTGCGGCGCCGAAGGTCAATGTTGTCCGCGAGCGTCCAGCAGCTGGTGATTTCATCGTGCTTGTAGGCGGCCGGACGGGCCGTGACGGCTGTGGCGGTGCGACGGGGTCCTCGAAAGAGCATACGGAAGAGTCGTTGACGAGCTGCGGTGCAGAGGTGCAGAAGGGAAATCCGCCGACGGAGCGCAAGATTCAGCGCTTGTTCCGCAATCCGGAAGTCAGCCGCATGATTAAACGCTGCAACGATTTTGGTGCCGGTGGTGTGGCCGTAGCTATTGGCGAGTTGGCCGATGGCCTGATTATCGATTTGGATGCCGTCAAGAAAAAATATGCCGGCCTCGATGGTACGGAACTGGCAATTTCGGAATCCCAGGAGCGTATGGCTGTCGTCATCGACCCGAAGGATTTGGATGCCTTCGTCAAATTCGCCGATGCAGAAAATCTGGAGGCTACCAAGGTCGCTGATGTCACGGAAGAACCGCGGCTTATCATGCAGTGGCGTGGCAAACCGATTGTCCAGATGAACCGTGAATTCTTGGATACCAACGGTGTTCGCCAGCATGTCACGGCTGTTATCGATATGCCGGATGCAGGCAAACGCTATCTGCGCGAAATCCCGGAGACTGTCAAAAAGTGCGGGGGCGATGTGGAGAAAGCATGGCTGGAAAATCTGCGCGACCTCAATGTTTGCAGCCAGAAGGGATTGGCTGAGCGCTTCGATTCTACCATCGGCGGCAATACCGTGCTCATGCCTTTTGGCGGCAAGAAACAGCTGACGCCGGCCGAAGGAATGGTAGCGAAGCTGCCGGTCCTTGGCGCGGAGACGAATACCGCTACAGCGATGACCTTTGGTCTTAATCCGGCTTTTACGGAATGGAGTCCGTTCCATGGTGCTTTGTACGCTGTGGTTGAGGCTGCTGCCAAAATGGTTGCCTTGGGCGGTCGGGCAGATAAGATTCGCCTGACGTTCCAGGAATATTTCGAAAGCCTGGGCAAAGAGCCGGAGAAGTGGGGCAAACCGTTTGCTGCTCTTATCGGTGCGCTTTGGGCACAGCATGAGCTGGAGATTCCGGCCATCGGCGGAAAGGATTCGATGTCGGGAACGTTTGAGGATATTCATGTACCGCCGACGCTGGCAGCTTTTGCTGTTGATGTCATGAAGGCTGATGTTGCGATATCACCGGAATTTAAATACGCGGGCAATAAGGTTTATCTGGTACCGGCCCCGAAGGACGACCAGGATTTGCCGTTGTTTGGCAAGATGCGTCACAATTGGGCGAAAATCAGTGAGATGACAGCAGGACATAAAGTGTTCTCCGCGCAGAGCATTGGCGTAGGCGGTATTGCTGCTGCTGTTACGAAAATGTCGTTGGGCAATGGCATTGGCTTTAAATTTACGAACTTTATTGCCAAAGAAGACCTTTTCAAGCCGGATTATGGTTCTATCCTGTTGGAAGTTGCTGACAATACGGATGTGGAAACGATGTTGGCTGGCACCGGGTATCGTGAACTCGGTGAAACCACCGCAGGCCCGAGTATTGTCTGTGGTGATACGGTGGTCATGATTGCCGATGCGGAGGAGGCTTTCACGGCGCCGCTGGAAAAAATCTTCCCGACGCAGGTCAAGGTGCGTTCCAAAGATAAAGCAACCTACATTCCCTACAACAAGGGCAATGTGATTAAGGCACAGCACAGCATCGTTCGTCCGAAGGTATTCATCCCGGTATTCCCGGGCACGAACTGCGAATACGATTCGGCAAGAGCTTGGCAGCGTGCTGGTGCTGAGACGGAGACGCTGATTGTCCGCAACCTTACGCCGCAGGCTGTCGAGGAAACGGTGGAGGCAATCGTCAAGGGGATTCAGAATGCCCAGATGATTATGCTGCCGGGCGGTTTCAGCGGCGGCGACGAGCCGGATGGTTCGGGAAAATTCATAGCGGCCATGTTCCGCAATCCGCGCATCAAGGAAGAGGTTATGAATCTCCTCAACAAACGTGATGGTCTGATGCTTGGTATCTGCAATGGTTTCCAGGCACTCATCAAATTGGGGCTGGTACCCTATGGCGATATTCGGGACCTTTCGGAATCTTCGCCGACGCTGACGCATAATAACATCGGCCGCCACGCTTCCTGTATGGTTCATACCAAAGTCGTATCGAATCTCTCCCCGTGGTTTAACAACGTCAAAGTGGGAGATACTCATACGATTGCGATTTCGCATGGCGAAGGCCGTTTTGTTGCCGATCAGGAAATCATCGCGAAACTGCGTGTACGCGGGCAGATTGCTACCCAGTATGTCGATGCGGCCGGAAATCCGTCGCTTTCTATTCCGTTCAATCCTAACGGTTCGGTCAATGCCATTGAAGGCATTACAAGCCCGGATGGACGCGTCTTGGGTAAGATGGGACACTCGGAGCGCATTGGCGAAAATGTCGCGCGCAATGTACCAGGCTGCAAAGATCAGCAACTCTTTGAAGCTGGTGTGGCGTATTACAAATAATATTGCATAACGATAGGGAAATGATCGGTCACTACTATGACCGGTCATTTTTTATTTCAACGGACTTGTGTAATAGGCATTGGCAATTTGCTCGATTATGGTTTACAATAATTAGCAAATAGCTGATGAAACAGGAGGTGCGGTGGTTGGCACGAATTCGTGATGTGGCGCGGGAAGCTGGGGTATCGGTAGGAACCGTTTCGATGGTACTTAATCATGCAGATTACGGGTCACCGGCAATTCGCCAGAAAGTGGAGTCTGCTGTTGAGAAGTTGCAGTATGTCCCCAGTGAAATGGCGCGTAATTTATCGCTTAAGCGTACTATGACGGTAGGAATTATTGTACCGACAGTGTCTCATCCTTTTTTTGCGGAATTGGTGGGGGACTTAGAAGAAGCTTTGTATCATTTGGGATATAAGACGATGCTTTGTTGTACGCGACAAAAAGAAAATGCTGAGCATGTTTTTCTTGAGATGCTTCAACGCCAGAATATGGATGGAATTATCATGGGGGCGCATTCGTTAGATACCGCGATTTATCAAGGGGTAAAACAGCCAATTATTGCCTTCGATCGCTATTTGAGTCCGGATATCCCCATCGTTCATACCAATCATGTTTTGGGGGGAGAAATGGCAGCACAGGCGTTTTTGCAACATGATTGCCACCATATTGTGGAAATTTCTGGATCGCAGATGGTAAAAACACCAGCTGGAGAATACCATCAGGCGTTTAATAAGGTGATGCAGGCTCATGGAGTGCGAACGGATGTTGTTGCATTGCCATGGAATAGTTTTGGCTTCAAGGAATCAATGGAATTGGCTGAAAGGATTTTTGACGAATTTCCTGATGTTGATGGCATTTTAGGTTCGGATGTATCGGTGTCAAGTTGTTTGCAGTTAGCCGTACGACGAGGGATAAAGGTACCTGAACAGTTAAAATTGGTAGCATATGATGGTACCTATATCACCCAGAATGGTATTTTAAAATTGACGGCGGTGCGTCAACCAATTGCCGAATTAGCGGAAATAGCAGCAAAAAAAATTGTCAGTCTGATAAATGGCAGTCAAGATGATTCGCCTTGGGTATTACCCCCAACCGTTCTGAAGGGAGAGACCTGTTAATAGGTCTCTTTTTTTTGTGTTTTTTCAGAATAAAAAAAAAAAAGTATATATTATAAATCCGTTGACAATCAGAAGAAATAAGTCTAAAATACTTATTGAACCGGTTCATTGAACCGGTTCAATAAGAGGATATGATATAAAATGAAGGGGAGTATGACTATGAAAGAGCCGATAGCAATAACGAATAGGCGCTATCGTTTGGGGTATCATCTGATGACTCCAGGAGGATGGATGAATGATCCTAATGGTTTTTCTTTTTTTAAAGGTTGGTATCATATTTTTTACCAATATTATCCTTATGCTGCTGAGTGGGGGCCCATGCACTGGGGACATGCGCGCAGTCGTGATTTAGTTCATTGGGAGACATTGCCGATAGCGTTAGCACCCGATGAATATGAAAATGGGTGCTTCTCTGGCAGTGCAGTGGTTCATGATGATAGATTATGGCTTATCTACACGGGACACCATACACCAGATGCTATTGATCCGGAAAATTTTTATCAGGACCAACGTGTGGCTTGGAGTGAAGATGGCATTCATTTCACGAAGTATGGTGCTAATCCGGTACTGAAAACGCCGGTGGGAAATACGAAACACTTCCGTGATCCTAAAGTTTGGCAGGAAGGTGAGACCTTTTATATGGTGTTGGGGAGTCAGGATATAGAAGGTCTTGGTCGGGCACTTGTTTATCAATCGCCGGATCTTTTGCACTGGCAGTTGGCTACGGAACTTTGTAAATCCGTTGGCAAAGATAAGGAAGGTTACATGTGGGAGTGCCCTGATTTCTTCCATTTGGATGATCAGGATATTCTATTGATGTCACCGCAGGGAATTGAGGCAGATGGTGATCGTTTCCGTAATCTGAATCAGACGGGATATTTGCTGGGCCGGGTCGAGGATAAAAAACTTGTCCATCAGGATTTTGTGGAAATTGATCATGGGCATGATTTTTATGCAGCTCAGACGATGTTAACGCCGGATGGACGGCGAGTGATGGTAGGCTGGATGAACGCTTGGGATTCGCCAATGCCGGAGATTGAAGATGGCTGGGCTGGAGCTTTGACCGTGCCGCGTGAACTATCGATCCAAGATGGCCATATCCTACAGAAACCAGTACGTGAACTTAAAGGGCTGCGGCAGGAGGTACTGTTGAATGGAAAGTTGGAACCGCAGCGTGATTATACTTTGGGGAGATTGGCAGAACTGGAACTGACTTTTAGAGAAAAGGCTGAGGGGGTCCTGTTACTGCTGACAGACGGGGGCAAAAGCTTGCAGCTGAGCTTAGAACCTGGTGGACGTTTCGTATTGAATCGCAACACGGAAGATGGCGAGAGAGCTGCTGTCTGGCATTATCGTGAGTCATTAAAGCTACGGATGTTTATCGACAGGAGTTCGGTGGAAGTGTTTGTAGGGGATGGAGAGTTAACATTTACGGAGCGTATTTATTGGGAAAAGGATGTTAGCTGTCGAGTGTTGGCGCAGGCTGATAATCAAGCGCAAGCTTGGCGGCTGGAAAGTGAATCCAATCAGTATTGATAAAAGCGTATGGATAATTCTGAAGGGGAGCGAATATCATGCAAAACATTTTCATGAAGGCATTACACAATCCGTTTTATCGGACGGGTTCGCTGGAAATTCTCCTATTTTTTGCTGGATGGGGGATATGGTGGTCATTCTTTCAGATATGGTTGACAAGTAAACAAGGCTTTACGGGGGCGCAGGTCGGAACTATCTATACCTTTGGCTCGGCCGTAGCATTGGTATTGATGTTTTTCTATGGATATGTGCAGGATAAATTAGGTCTCAAGAAACATCTACTAATCGCGATGGTGGGGGGCCAGGTGTTATTGGCACCGTTCTTTACCTGGATTTATGTGCCGATGTTAGCTAGTAATTTTTATGTTGGGGCAATGGTTGGTGCTGTTTATTTAGCAGTGGCATATTTAGCAGCTTGCCCAGTTTTTGAAGCAGTAACGGAAAGACTTAGCCGTCGATATAGTTTTGAGTATGGACAAGCCCGGGCGTGGGGATCTTTTGGGTATGCAGTTTCTGCACTGGCCGCAGGATTTATCTTCACGATCAATCCGTATTTGGTCTTTTGGACAGGCTCTGTCATTTCTGCTGTCTTGTTGGTGGTGCTGTTATTTATGAAGCCGGAAAATGATGAGAGGAATATTGAGCAGTACGAAAATCAGGAGGAGCGCAACAAGGCTACGAAAACGCCGTCCCTCAAGGAAATTGTCAGCGTCTTCGGAATTTCGGATGTTTGGAGAATTATTGTCTTTGTTATTATGAGTTGGACCTTTTATACAGTGTTTGACCAGCAGATGTTCCCAGAATTTTTTACAAAGTTTTTTGTGACGCCGGATGAAGGGCAACAGGCTTATGGAGTATTGAATTCCATAGAAGTATTTTTGGAATTTTTGATGATGGGACTTATCCCCGTATTGATGAAGAAAATAGGTATTCGCAATTCCTTGCTTTTAGGGTGCCTCATCATGGTATGCCGTATTGCAGGCTGTGGTATTGCCACTACCCCTGTTGGTATTGGACTCATAAAGCTCTTGCATGCCCCGGAAACGGCAATCTTCATCCTGGCAATTTTCCGTTACTTTACGCTTCATTTTGATACGCGCGTATCGGCTACGCTTTATATGGTAGGTTTCCAGATTGCAGCTTCCGTTGGTGGTATTATTTTCTCGGTGCCGTTAGGCAGTCTGCGTGATAGTATTGGTTACCAAAATACGTTTTTGGTCATCGCTGGTATTGTTATGGCGGCTACAGTCTATGCGTTCATCATTTTGAAAAAAGATGATAAAGATGTAGCTGGTCAGCCATTGGAAGTTTGAGAAAAGATTCGCTGGATAAGGGGGACATTGGAATGAGTAAGAACTTGATTGTAAGTGGTCTGCTGCCAGCAATCGTTTTTAGCTTTGGCAGCGTGGCTGGAGCACAGCCGGCAAATGAGCTTTTGACAGTAGAACAGGGAGAGCTGAATAATGCTAAGGGGGTTGCTGAGTCGATGACGGAGGAATCCTTGCAGGATATGCGTCAGCAATTGCAGACGCAGCTGCAACAGACCCAGGAGCTACAAAACAGGCTTAATGCTCAGCTCGATAGTCTCGATAAGCGCATGAAAAAGGTAGAAAAACGAAGCTGGCAGCCGCCGGTGGAAATCCACGGCTATGGACGCCTTAGATGGGACAAGCATGACTATGAGGGATTCAAGGGAGTAAATAGAAAATCGGTTTGGCTCAATTTGTTCACAAAATATCGCATTAATGACAGATGGTCCTTACATAGTGAGCATGAATTCGAAAATAATTTATCCACAAATCGTGGTGCGTATGATGGTGATGTCAAAGGCAAGTCATTTTCCCGTCCGGTTTTACAGCTTTATGCCGAAGGCCGGGTGGGGGAAGTCGAGGTTAAGTTGGGGCGTTATTATCTCCAATCTCCCTATAAATTCACCTTTGATGAAAAAATCGATGGTTGGCAGGCTAGGTATGGAATGCCAACCAGGTGGGGGCGTAAGGCGAACTTTACCCTGAGTGCTGGTAATACCTACAGTAAGGTCCTCTATGGCGTTTCGGAAAAAGGGCACGATGCTTGGGAATGTGGTAGTGCGGACTTTAAGGTGTTGTCATTGATGGGGGAAATCCCTGTGGCGAAGAACACCAATATCAGCAGCCATTATGGAAGGCTGACGTACAAACCGACCAATATCGAGCGCAAAACCTGGTCGGTAGGTTTTGATACCAAGCTGAATCGCGATTTAAAACTTTGGGCGGCAATGGCTAAGTCTGATTCGGAAAAGTTAAACAAGTCTCATTTTATCCAGTTGCAGTATAAAGAGGCTCGTGCCGACATTCCTGGTTCTTATGACGTTTATGTCAAGAAGTATTTGCAGCGTGGGCGTACCGGACTGACGAATTGTTTTAATGATGATATTATAGATGCCACCGGTTATGCGGATGAATTTAATGCCAACAATCCTGGAAGTAATGCCTGGGACGTTGGACGTGCCAATGAGTTTAATGGAATCCGTATTGGTGCTGATTTGGTGCCGATTCGAAATACTAAATTACTGTTGCATTATACCTTTGGTAAGATGGGCTTATTCCATCCCGTAGATGCACCGAATGGTAATGGTAAACATCAAAATTATAGTTTATTGCGTGCACAATGGGAATTTTATTTCTAAGTGAAACGTTTTGTCTGTTAAAGGAATTCGAACAATAGTGCTAGGAAGAAAGGTAGGCAGAAAATGAAAAAAAAGATATTGGCTGCTTTGCTGGCTGCATCAAGCTTTTGTTTTTATGATTTACCGGCACAGGCCTATCCGGCGATTTATCCCAATAGTGGTTACAGTTGGGTCGGTGATACCATGCCCTTCTATGACGGTGAACAGTTCCGTATTTTCTATTTGGAGGATATGCGTGATGGGGAGGTAGGATTTCATCCCTGGAGTCTTTTGACGACAAAGGATTTTACGGATTACAAGCATGATAGCTTGGTAATTCCCTATGACAGCAGCAATGAGTTTGCTAAAGATTCGGCACTAGGTACTGGTTCGGTAGTGCAGGATAAGAATGGGCTTTATCATGCGTTCTATACCGGTTTTAACTGGCGTACGGTACCGAAAGAGAATATCATGCATGCAGTTAGTCGTGATCTAGTGAGTTGGCAGAAACTGCCAAACGACACGTTCCGTGGCAGCAAGCCTTATAGTTATGATGATACGTTCCGCGATCCCAATGTTTTTTATAATGAGGATTATGATGAATACTGGATGTTGATTACGACGCGTAGTAAAAAAGGACATGGTGTGATTGCCCGCTATACGTCGAAAGATCTCGAGCATTGGGAAAATCAGGGAATCTTATTTGAAAATGATATGAGAAAAGATGCCAATATGGAGTGTCCAACTTTGGTTAAATATGGGGATTACTGGTATCTGACGTTCTCGGATCAGTGGCCTTCTCGTGTGGTGCATTACCGCATGGCGAAAGATTCAAAGGGGCCATTTGTGAAACCAGCGCAGGATTCCTTTGATGCCAGTGGTTTCTACGCGGGGAAGTTGGTTCGGGATACAAAAGACCTTTATCTGGTTGGGTGGACGCCAACCAAGGCGGATGGCAAGGATAATCAGCCGGCAGATTGGGCTGGCAATATGGTAACGCATCAATTAAAACAACGAGGAGATGGTACGCTATACCCAGTCCCCGTAGATAAAGTTACGAATCGTATGCAGCGTGAGGAGGCGCTAGTACCAATTGTAACGAATGGTGATGTGAAAAATGATGGTCATGAGTATCACTTAAGTGGTCCAGGTCTAGCAAAGGTAGTGATGCCCAAAATAGATGGTATTAAGAAAATTACAGGGCGATTCACCCCTGGCAGTCAGCAGGGAAAATTCGGTTTGATGTTTAATGTCGGGCCGGCTGAGACAGGATCGTTGAATCTCGTATTTGATGCGAAAGAAAAAACGGTGGCTTTTTATAACACCGATACAGCGTGCATCGATAAGACTAAGCCAGAACTTTCCGTACCAGTCAGCTTGAATTCGGAGGGGAGTTATGATTTTACGTTGCTTATTGATGGAACCGTGGCTGTTCTCTATATAAATAATCAAATGGCACTGAGTACACGAATGAATGCTATGCCAAGGACTCAGTGGGGCATTTTCTCACGGAATAGTGAGGTGACTTTGACAGACTTGCATATAAAAAATTTTTAGTCGAAAATTGACAAAATTTATGTTACAATAGTAAAAGTGTTTTAGGCGGTCAGGTTCCTGGCCGCTTTTTGAATAAATTGAAGAGAGGTGGATACGTTGGTTGGTATTGTAATCGTGTCCCATAGTCAGAAATTGGCGGAAGGGGTCAAGGAGTTGGCTGAGATGATGGCTAGGGATGTACAGATTGCAGCAGCTGGAGGGCTGGACGATGGCATGCTGGGGACTAGTTATGGGAAAATAATGATGGCTGTTGAAGATGTTTGTGGCCGTGATGGTGCTGTGATTCTTATGGATATGGGCAGTGCTGTTATGACGGCGGAATTGGTACAGGAAAACCTCAAAGATGATCAAGTGAAACTGGTGGATTGCCCGTTGGTTGAAGGTGCTGTGATGGCGGCTATAGCCGCTGCTGGCGGTGCAGATGTCAGAGAAGTTGCGCGGCAGGCACAAGCGGGACGAGAGATGATGAAGCTTCAGTGAGTGAGTTACGGCAGTTGCTTGACGGATTTGTTATAATGATAGGGTACATCAATAACGAGAGCGATTATCATCAGGAGGATGAGTATTATAGAATTCCATGATTTGACGAAAGCCGATAAAAAATTATTGGATCGGTATTTCCAAAGCCGTTATTATGAAAATTCCCATTTTAATTTTACAAATCTCTATATGTGGCGTGAGCCGTATCAAGTGAAGTGGTGCGAAGACGATGGCGTCCTTTATATGACCTGTCAGTGGGATGGTCAGCTGATGGCGTTGCAACCGTACGGTCCGGAAGAGAAAATGAAGGAAGCTACCGAAAAGTTCCTGGCTTATTTTGAGCAGCAGGGACAACCCTTTGTTATGACTGGCATTGAGAAAAGCTATGTGCAGGTATTGGAGAACTATATCGGTGCGTCGTTTGCGATTGAAGCCGACCGTGACAACTTCGACTATGTTTATTTGGCGGAAAAGCTCATAAGTTTGTCGGGGCGCAAGCTTCATTCCAAAAAGAATCATCTCAATGCATTTCGCAAGCTTTATCCGCAGGCGGAGTATCTGCCGATTACCGAGGAGATTTTGCCAGATTGTTTGGAGGAACTTCAGCGTTGGTATGATATCCGTATCAAGGATGAGCCAGATGACCCGTTTATCGGTTGGGAAAGCCGGGCTATCCGCGAAGTGTTTGAGGATTATGCCTACTTTGGGCTAAAAGGCGGGGCGATTCGTCTCGATGGGCGCATCATCGCCTTTACCTTTGGAGAGAAGCTCAATACGGATTCGGTGGTGGTTCATGTCGAAAAAGCCGATCCGAATATCCGTGGGGCCTATCCTGCAATCAATCAGGCGTATGTCGAGAATTGCTGGCAGGGAATGACTTATATCAATCGCGAAGAAGATATGGGGCATGAGGGGCTTCGCAAGGCAAAAGAGTCCTATAAACCGGTTAAGATGATTGAAAAATTCAACATAAAACGGTTAGCATAAATAACGAAAAAGGTGCGACAAAATGCAAAAGCATTATGTTGCACCTTTTTCGTTGGAGATTAATGGGCTCCGCAGGTACCACTGTTCCGAACTACGGTGTCCTGATTGGTAAGACCGAGTTCTTTTAGCATTGCCATGTCTTCTTTGATGGTAGTACCGGATGTAGTCAGCATATTGCCTGTGATGGAGGCGGAGGCACCCGCCCGGAAAGCTGTAGCGCCATTTTGTGGCAAAAGTTTGCGGCCGGCCGCCAGGCGGATATTGGCCGTAGGATTTATGAAGCGGAAAATGGCGATGGTACGCAGGATATCTTCGGCTGAAAGTGATGGCTGGTCAGCTAGTCCTGTGCCGGGAATCGCCATCAGTGCGTTGATGGGGATGGATTCGATACCAAGCTCAGCAAGGCTGATGGCCATATCGATGCGGTCTTCCCAGGTTTCCCCCATGCCGATGATGCCACCGGAGCAGACACAGAAGCCTTCTTCTTGTGCAATCTTAATCGTATCGATGCGGTCCTGGTAGGTGTGCGAAGTACAAATCTGTGGGAAGAAACGGCGGCTGGTTTCGATATTATGATGGTAGCTCGTGACTCCGGCAGCCCGAAGCCGTTTGAACTGCTGGCGGGTTAAAAGCCCATGGGAGGCACAGAGATCAATGGAGAGTGTGCTGTGCATGGTTTTATATGTGTCGATAGCTTTGTCAAAGTCCGCGCCGATAAGCGCGCGGCCCGAAGTAACAATGGCGAAGCGATTGGCACCAGCCTCTTGATTGGCCTTAGCATTTCGGATAATCTCTTCTTTGGGCAGAAACGGATATTCGTCGATGCCGGTAGAGTGACAGGCAGCCTGGGCACAGTATTTGCAGTTTTCGCCACAACGGCCACTGCGTCCGTTGATAATGGTGCAAAGGTCAATGTGGTTGCCACAGAAGTGATCCTGCAGCCGGCGGGCTCCTTCCTGCAGCTCCTTTAGCGGCGCTGTCAGAAGATACGAAAGGTCATCGCCGCGTTTTAGGCGCAGTCCGGCGATGATTTTATCGGTAAGCAATTGGATGTTCGTGATTTTCATAGCAGTCAGCCTCGCTTTATTATTTTTGAGGATAAAATCCATTGTTAACATTTTATATCTATAAAAGTTGACAGTCAACCTAGTAAGTTAAAATAGCGAACCAAAGGGAACGTTTAAGGGGCGGCTGCTGGTTTCTGCTTTTGAGGTTTGCTGTAAGATATGATAAAATTATTAGATAATAAGAGGAGGGGCAGTTCGTATGGCATATTCCAATTTTGATTTCTTGTCAGAAAAATTTCCGGTGCTGGCTCATTTGGGACGGCTGGCAGAAAAATATGTGTACAGCGATTCGAATTCCTGTCTGTTCAAGTTGGGGATGATGGGCGAGACGATGATCAAGCTCATGTTTGATTATGATGGAATCGAACTG
>Ga0256405_10007899_pt1 | contig 15613 bp, 7 predicted proteins | sample RumenRJG_02DNA_FD_189096 | JGI IMG/M metagenome (GOLD analysis project Ga0256405, IMG submission 189096) | Bovine rumen microbial communities from Lethbridge, Alberta, Canada - RJG_02 | ecosystem: Host-associated > Mammals > Digestive system > Stomach > Rumen | place: Canada: Alberta | collected... | reverse complement strand
GTCCACATGGCGTTCCTCAAGGGCATACTTGGAACGTCCTCCGGCGTTGTAGTTGACATCGTAGAGCCTGTCCCAGTTGACGTGGGCGACGGTGGCGACGTTGTTCTGCCATGCATCGCGGGCCCATGCCGCCTTGGCCGGGTTGTTCCGGTTGTAGTCGGTATTCTCCATGTAGAAATAGCTCGGGAGATTCCTGTAATAGTCAGGACGCGGATCCGGTGCATCGTACCAGTCGAGGGCGGTGTAGCCGTTCTTTCCGGTCCTCCAGAGGAGGGTCGCGGAGACATTCAGCTCCCTCGACGGAGTGAAGTCGTACTTCAGGAAAGTGATGGGCTCGAACGTTATCCTGTTACGTGCGTTGCGCACCTTGCCGTTCTGGTAACCCCAGTTGGAGTTGTACATGTTGTCCCCCATCAGGTCGTACACTTCCTGGGTGGAAGCGTTCTGGGCGCCGCGGGTTCCAGGAGTCGCGAAGGTGACCAATGCCAGGCGGTGGATGTCGTTCCAGTTCTTCTCGATACCGGCATAATATGCGAATGAGCGATAGTAAACTCCTTGTATCCAGTCATTTCCACCAAGACGTGCGGATGCGCTTACAGCATAGGACCAGCCCTTGTCATTCTCAGGGACCGCATAGGTTCCCATCAGGCGGAGCCTGTAGAGGGCGCTGTTGGTCAGGATGCTGAACCGGCTGCCGGGACGCACCTTGGAAGGGGTCGCATAGATGTTGGTCAATCCGTTGTAGCTACCGATACCATATTCGGAAATCTCGGAACCGACGACGGTGGACTTGCTGCGCATCACCTCGTTGAGGCCGGTCCAGAGGGAATATGGTGAATACCCGGTCAGGGCATCGTTCATCCTGATTCCCGCCAGATAGACATCCTGGGATTCGCTGGCGTAGCCGCGTACCTTGAAGCGCACCGAACTGAAATTGAAGCTTGCGATGTTGTTGAACACGTCGTTCTGGTCGTAAAGGATGGTCGGCGTGTCCTCATATCCCATTCCGTCGAGGTCGAAATCTCCGAATGAAGAATCATCGACATCAACCGTAGCGATGGACGGCGAAAGGCTGAGGTTGAACATATTCTTGACATAACCGTCGATGACGGTCACGTTTACCGTGGTCTGCAGGAAGCCAGGGGCATCGATCTGGAGGTCATACATACCGTCCGCCAGCTCGCCGATCAGGAAGTCGCCCTTGGCATCCGAGGTAACGGTCCCGATTTCCGTGGCTCCTGACATAAGTTTCAGGGTAGCACCGGCGACGGGAGACCTGTCGGACCTGTTTATCACCGTACCCTTCACGCCACCGGTAGGTTCCTGCGCGAAGAGCATGATGCCTGCCAGCAGTGCAGCCGCAGCCGTAATGAATTTCTTTATCATATATCAGATTATTTGTTCGAGATGACGATGTATGTAGGATAATGGTCGCTGAAGCCGTTTATGAAGGCTCCGTTGCTCATGGTCCTCTTCGGCTGGCCCTTGTACTGTCCTTCCTGTTCGGTCATGAACGGCACCTGGAATACCCTGCCGTAGAATTTCTTCTTCACGAAAGGCTTGATGGTGAAAGAGCCTGCCGGAGCCGAAACCATGGCCTTGTTGACCAGGATGATATCGAATATGCTCCATACCCCCTGGTATGCGAGGGATCCGTATCCAGCCTTGATCATGGACAGGAACGGATTGAAGAAATCCAAGTCCCCGACTTCGGCAATCCTCTCCCTGCCGTGCAGGTATTCGCACATGCTGATGTCGGTAGGGTTGTCGTTCATGTCCCCCATCACGGCAATCTTGATCCCCGGGTAGTCCTCCATGATGCGCACGGCATCGCGGTAGATGATTTCGGCGCCGCGGCTGCGGAGGTCTCCGCTCTTGCCGCCGATCCTGGAAGGAAGATGGGCAACGTAGAATGCGAACATCTCGTCACCGATGGTTCCGCGGACGAACAGGATATCCCTGGTGCGGAAATCGATCTGGCGCAGGGAATCGATGTTGAACTCGATCTCCGTGTCTTCGAAGGTGAACGGTATCGAACGGCTTTCCAGCAGGGTGAACTGGTCCGGCCGGTAGAGGAGGGCGCAATCGACACCTCGCCTGTCCGGTCCGTCGTAATGGACGATCTGGAAGTTCGCATCGGCGATCTCAGGCTGGGCCACCAGGTCCTCGAGGACGTGGCGGTTCTCGATTTCGCTCACGCCGAGGATGGTGTGATATACCTTGTTGTCGTCCTTCATCGCACGGATGACCGTAGCCATGTTGTGAAGCTTCTTCTGGTACTTCACCTCAGTCCACTGGTTGGCTCCGTCAGGAAGATACTCGTAGTCGTTCTTCCCCTCGTCGTGATAGGTGTCGAAGAGGTTCTCCAGGTTGTAGAACCCTATGACATGGCTCCTCTGCACTTTCTGGGCACCAACGAAAGGCACCAGAAGCAGAAGGGCAGTGAATATGCAGAATAACCTTTTCATCAGTTTATCGTGTTATTACCACCACCAGGAAACGGTGGATGGGTTTTCATCTTTGATCTTCTTCGCCGTAACGGCATCGACCTTGTCAGTGAGGTTCACGAACAGGCCGTAGCCCAATTTTTTCTCCAGGTCGGATATGGACATAGACATGGACTTGGACACGGCGGAACCGCTGTAGTTCTTGTGCTCCATGTAGAAGGCACAGCCCATGTAGCCTGAATATCCGATGGTGGAAGATTTCTGGTAGCGGAGGACTGCCTTAAAATAACCGACAGGTACGGTTACCTTCTTGCCGAGGTTGTCCGTACAATACTGGGTGCTTCCCTCCGGGACGCATCCTGTCACCACATACAGGGTGTCGGACTTGTAGGCCCAGTTCCGGACCATTCCTTCGAGCGTGGCCCAAACCGACGAATTGAACGTGTCGTTGATCTGCGGGGTCATGTTCGTGAAATAGAAGGTCATTGAGTTCGAGGCGTAGGAGGTCAGCCTGTCGGCAGAAGCTATCTGGTGTCCGCGTGCGCGCCACCCGGTGTTTCCGTCACCGTAAGTACTGTAAAGGACCGGCTGCTTGTCCACAGGAAGCAGCGGATCCAGGTTCCAGGCATCGGTCCTCTTGACCGAGCTGCCGATGTTCCAGCCGCAGAGCGGATAAGCCACCCATTTCGCCACGAGGTTGTCGTAGTCCCAGTAGAATGAATAGTTCCTCGTCTTGACCGAAAGGACTTCCATGTCGTGGGTGAAGAACTCGTAAGGGTCGGTAGCGGATGTCTCAGGGAGCTCCAGCCAGCGGACCTTGGCGGCGGCATCTCCGTATCCCCTTCCGTCTCCGCCGCTCGGGATTACCGGCTTCTTGTTCTGTGTGAACTTGACGGAAGCCGAACCTCCCTGATTGGTAACCGTAATGGTTGCGCTGCGGTCTTCCTCGCCGGTGTTCTCGGTCCAGGCAAGGACTATCGTATTCGAGCTGGACGATCCGGAAGACGGAGTCACGGATAGCCAGCTTTCGCTTGAGACGATACTCCAGTCTCCCACCGAAACGACCTCGATGAACTGGCTGCCGCCCTGGTGGTCAGCCGGATTGGTCCTTATAGTGATCGTCGGAGGAGCCGTATGGATCTCCTTGCCGCTGTCCCCGCAGGAAACTGCCAGCACTGGCAGCGAAAGGAACGCTGCCAGTGCGAGGCAATTAAATATGGATCTTGTCCGTCTCAACTCTTACTGGGCCTTGATTCCGAAGAGGATGACCCTGGTGTTGGTGCCGGTGGTGGTAACCGTCACGCTGACATCTTCAGTCAAGGTTTCAGGAAGTGCCATCGTGTAGTGGTCGCTTTCCGTGACAGTGATCGTGTAAGGAGAACTGTTTGCAGCACCTTCGTTGGCGGCGAGAGCCTGGGTATATAACGGAGTCTCGCCCAACAGTACCTGGACGGAAGCCGGCTTGCCCTTCCAGGAAACTCCGTAGAAGGATACGGACTTGGTTCCCTTAGGAATAACAACGGTAGCCGTTCCTACCTTCGAACTCGTACCGAGCTTGTAAACCTTGACGTCGGATACGCCGTTCACTGTAGCGACTCCATCATCGTATGCATTGGCACCGTTTGTCCACGTCACGTTGCTGGAGAAGTCCTCATCTCCGCCAGGGCCCGGAGGCGTTTCACCGCCTTCACCCTTGATCTCGGTAGCTATCACATAGAGGTACTTGCCGTTGGATGCGAAATAGAGGAAGTACCCGGTCACGGTCACGACCTTGCCGTTGAGGGAAGAAAGGTCCTCGTTAGGCTTGACAAGGGCTCCGGTGACTGCAGTGGCACCTTCTACATTGAGGTTGAAGTAGTTGCCTGAGATATTCAAGGTACCCTTGAAGGTCACATATTCACGGGTGTCGGACTTGTAGCTGTCGAAGGAGGACGTGATGTCCTTGGCAGTAGGATAGGAAACGGTGTTGCCCTTGGAATTGACAGTGACATCCGTCACGTTGGTAAGCTGGGCGACTCCGCCGTATTCTCCACGGGTTGCGGTCACGGTGACATTGTCTCCGACAGCTACGGTATTGCTGCCATATACATAGAGCCTTGCTCCGTCCTGTTCGATAAGGAATCCGGCGGAAGCGGCAGCTACTACGAGTGCAGGACCGACCTTGAGTTCAGTGTCCTTCTCGGCAGCAATAGCACCGGCGACACTGACCTCCTGTACCGTTCCGCCCTGGCCTTCAACGAAGGAGAGTATATAGGCATTTACGACCTCGTGCTGCTCCTTGGCCGCATAGTAGTCATACTTGCCGGCAAGGGTTACTGTACCTCCGTTCTTGATCTTGCTTGACCACTCGTCCTTGTTGGCTACGCTGTAGACATAGATCTTGCCGGAAGCATCGGTCAGGTCGAAACTGCAATAAGACGCATTGAAGCCGCTGACCTCTCCGGTGAGCTTGTAATAAGTATTCTTGTCTGCTGCGGCTATGAACTCCGCCACGGTCTTGGCCTCGGCGTTCTGGTAGTCATCTCCACCGCCCTGGCCTTCCTCGAAGGACAGGATATAGGCATCCACGACCTCGTGCTTCTGGGTCTTCTCGTAGTAGAGATACTTGCCAGCGAGGGTCACGGTACCGCCGTTCTTGATCTTGCTGGACCATTCGTCCTTGTTGGCTACGCTGTAGACATAGATGGTTCCGCTGTCATCGGTCAGGTCGAAGCTGCAGTAGCTGGCATTGAAGGAACTGACCTTACCGGTGAGCTTGTAATACTTGCTGCCTTCGGCAGCTGCGATGAACTGGGCCACAGTCTTGGCCTCTGCGTTCTGGTAGTCATCACCTCCGCTCTGGCCCTCGGTCTGGCCGTTGAGGGAATAGATGTAGCTGGCACCGCTCTTTACCGTCTCAGGAGTGTCGCCCTTATAGTTGACCACCTTTCCGCAGACGATCACTTCGTCGCCAACCTTCACGTCAGGATTGCCGGAAGTCCACTTCTTGTTGCCAAGATAAAGGGTCTGGAAGCAATAGAACCTGTTATCAAGGTCGTTGCTGCCGTCTCCGGTAATGTAGAAGTTAGCGTTGCCATATGTACCGCTGGCCTCGAAAGTCATCTTGACCTCGCTTACGATACCCTTGATCCAGACCACGGAAGGACTCTCCTCGTCGGCAGCGAGGGTCTTGACATAGGCCACTACGCCGGCTGGGTTGTAAGGATCGGCCTGTGTGCCGCTTCCGGTCGGTTTGTTGGTGGTGTCCTCGCCCTTGTCGCCCGGCTGGGTGACAGTGATGGTCTTGTAGTCGAAGTCGGTGCTTACAGTGACGGTTCCGGTACGGTTAAAACCCGTATTCTGGAGCGCAGTCACCGTTACGGTAGCGTCCTTCTTGGATGCACTGCCATAAGTAGGGTTGACAGCAAGCCAGTCTGCGTCAGCCTTCACGGTCCAGTCACGGTTGGACTTGACGGTGAAAGTCTGCGAGCCGCCCGCCTTGTCAACGGAAATCTCAGTAGGATTGACAGAAAGTGAAGGAAGTTCTGAATCCTCTCCGGTCTCCTTGCAGCCCACGAACAACGCGGCTGCAGCAAGGATGGAAACAAACAGTTTTTCGAGTTTCATTTTGTCTTAGTATTTGTTTAATTGCCTTAAGTCCATGCATATCATGCAGTTTGTAAATATACGACGAAATCTTCAAATCTCAAAGGCTCAGATCGAGTTCCACCGGGCAATGGTCAGAGCCGAATATTTCGTTGTGGATGTCCGTCGCGACGACCTTGCCGCGCAGGTTTTCGGAGACCAGGAAGTAGTCGATACGCCAGCCGGCGTTGTTCTCGCGGGCATGGAACCGGTACGACCACCAGGAATATTTCACCTCCTCCGGATGCATCATCCTCCAGGTGTCCACGAAGCCCGATTCGAGCAAGGTGGTGAACTTGCCGCGCTCCTCGTCGGTGAATCCGGCGTTGCGGCGGTTGGCGGCCGGGTTCTTTATGTCGATCTCCTTGTGTGCGACGTTCAGGTCGCCGCATATCACCACGCCCTTCTTCGCGGCAAGGCCGTTCACATATTCCCGGAAAGCATCCTCCCAGGTCATCCTGTATTCCAGCCTCCTTAGGCCGTCCTGCGAGTTGGGCACATAGACGCAGACCAGGAAGAACTCCGGCATCTCCAGGGTGATTACCCTCCCCTCGTGGTCGTGTTCCTCTATTCCGATGCCGTAGGTCACATCCAGAGGCTCGTGCTTTGAATATATCGCTGTCCCGGAATAACCTTTCTTCTCCGCGGAATTCCAATAGGAGGTATATCCCAGATACTCCAGGTCCAGCTGCCCCGGCTGCATCTTGGTCTCCTGGAGGCAGAAGAAATCCGCATCCAGAGCACTGAAAGCCTTGTCGAACTCGCCCTTACCGGCGCAGGCCCTCAGGCCGTTCACATTCCAACTTATGAATTTCATATCCATTGCTTTAATAAAAACAAATATATAAAAAATCCGGGCGGCCTGCACGAGGTCGCCCGGAATAATGATCAATATTCAAGACAGGAATCACTTCCTTTCGAAGAATTCTCCGGTGTAGCCCTTAGGGTTCAACTGGAAGAAGTTCGCGTAGGAGGAAACCGTCTGGCGATTGAACACATTGGTGCCGGACAGAACGACTCCGAAACCGCAAATCGCATTCATCGTGCTGGATGAATACTGGGTCAAAGTCTGGAGCTGGATGTCAGCGGTCGTCCTGTTCTTGTAGATGAAGGTCTTGAAATCCTCCGATACGGTAAACCACAGCCAGGAATAGTCAGGATTCCCCTGTTCAGTCTCGTAGAAGATCCAAGGCTGGCCCCAGGCAGTGCTGGAAAGGGTGCACAGTCCAGGGAAGAACGTGGCATACTTGCCGTTCACAACCTGTCCGGCACCATCCCTCGTGTCGAGGAAAAGACCGATCCTGACATTCATCGCTTCGTAATCGATATCCACGCACCCATCCAGGACAGCATCTCCGAACAGACCGGTGATACCTATGTTGTTGGTATGGCTGACACCGCTTGCATCAACCAGAGACTGTGCAATGCGAGGTCCCGCAATCGAAACGTTGAAAGTCTTCGGGTCGGCGGTCGGAGTGAGCGCACCGGTTCCGCCGAATACCTTTGCCACAAAAGTCCAGTCTCCCTTGAAGTCATTGACTCCAATCTGGGTGACGGAATATGACGCCCCGTTAGGAAGGATGATCTGGGCGGTCCTGACTGAACCTGTTGTATTCTCGGCCCAGGACAGCTTACCGGCTGAATATGAAAGCCAGTCGGAGGATACGCTTCCCTCGCCTCCGGAAACCACCTTGCTCCCGGCTTCGTCTCCGGTCCAGAACGCTTCATTCTGGGTAGGATCGATGGTTTTGGACAGGGTTGCGGTCGCGCCCCAGGAATCAGCGGCTACGAGAGTCACTTCGAATGGAGAAGAGGCAGAAACGGCGCCGAGGGCCAGGGAATATTCCTTCTTCATCGAGGAAGTCTGCGGATACTTGTAGAAATCGGCAAGGATCTTCTTGGTGGCTATCACGTTACCACCCTGCTTGAGGGTGACGGTATAATCGTGTACGAATTCATCGTCCGTTCCTGCCGCCCACTTAGCCGTAACGATGCCATCTTCAAGCGAAACTATCAGGTCGGAAAGCTTCGGAGCCGCGTTGGCAAGGCTGCGTGTGGTATGGTTGTAAGGAACCAGATTGGCCTTTGTCTCCCTGTCAGGATATTGCGCAGTAAGGGCTTCCCCGATCACGGCATTGTTGTAGAAATCCATCCTGAGTATCCTCATGTTGCCGTTCCTGTCGAACTGCACCAGGTTGCCCTGGGAGAATTCGTTGCAGTCCTTCATCACGGTCGCACTGGACATGTCCTCATATCCGGCGGCTTCTATGGCCATATAGCGCACAGAAGCGCATCCCAGCGCAGTGAAGTCACCCTGCCATATAGAGCGGGGATCCTGCAGAGGGAAATGGAGATGGCCTCCGAAAATCAGCACCTGAGGATATTTCTTCAACACGTCGGTAAGGACCCTGGTTGCCCAATATCCCATGGAACTGACATGCCAGATACCGTCGGCCTCGCCGAGGAGGCTGCCGTATACGGTGTTGTAGATCATAGGATGGGTGATTACGAAGACGTACTTGTCCGGTTCGGCAGTGGTGATGGCGGCAAGCGTTTCGTCGAGCCATTTTATAGCCTCGGTGTCATAGACGACAGGGGCCGTTCCGTTAGGAGTTATGGCTATCACGTGGTAGTCACCCACTTTGCAGTGCCTGCATTCGTGGCTGACCCCCATCTCCTTATCCAGGTCGAACAGGAAATAGTTGTTTCCCAGAGTGCTGCGCATATAAGCAGCCTGGCTGACCATCGATGAGGTCCACCTGTAGTTGTTCACGTCGTGGTTGCCCACGGTGTAGATCATAGGAACCTTCGTCGGATCGAACACGGACTCGTAGGTCGACTTGAGAGTCTCCAGATAGGAAGTATTGGGGTTGTCGATCAGGTCGCCTGCTATCAGGACACTTGCAAGTCCGTGCGGATCCTGCTCGGCAGCCTTGTCCCGAAGCTGCGTCAGGGCGTTCTTCCACTTGTTGGTCTGCGCTGCACCGTTGTTGATGTGGACGTCACTTACGACACCGGCAGAAAATACGATGTTAGAAGGGTCGAAAACGTTCGACTTGACGATCTCCCCACCATAAACGAGCGGAATGTATTGGGACACGAGGGTCCCTATGCCGTTGGTTACGTGAACGGAGACCGAAGCGCCCAGGTCTCCGGAGAAGAATCCCTTGTCAAGGGAGCTGCAGTCCACCACTACCGTCAGGTAGCAACCTGTGACATCTATGGAAGTGACCGGAAGATCGACGATGTCGCCCGCGGTGGCCCTTGTACGGGTATATGCAGCCTTGGATGCCCATGAGGTAGACTTGTTGCCATACAACTCATGAAGGGCGTCCTCCGGCAGGACTTCGAATTTAAGCACGGCCGTAGAAACCCCGCCCTTCTTGAATATCCTGGCCATTCCATCCTGATATCCAGGAACATAGACAAAACTCTGGATATCGGCTATAGGTCCCCCGTTGGAAAGTGGGATGGACAGCGCTGAACCGTCCGCTAGAACCACCTTCAGGCAGCCGTCTTCGACGGTTACGCTCTTGAACATCTCGTCGCCGGTAGCCTTCCCGAGCTTGGTCCAGGACTGTCCGCCGTCATAGGAAACATACCAGTCCTTGTTATCGATCTTGAATGTAGGAGTGACTGCGTCCTTTCCTTCAGCCTTGACTTTCTTACCGCCGGCAAGAAGCCATTCTCCATCCACGGTCCAGTAATACGTTCCGTCGGAATCGGCCTTGACTCCGATGACCGGAGTCTTGCCGTCGGTTCCGTGCAGAATGGTTATGGTTCCGCCGGATTTGAAAGAGATGACATAGCCGCTCTTGTCAGAGAGCTCCTTGAAACCGGTAATGGAATCACCGTTCTTCACCGCATCGGCCAGTGCCTGAAGGGAAGAAGTATTGGTGTTGACCTTCGTCTCAAGGGCGGTAAGCCTGCTTTCCAGATCTGATACTCTCTTGCTGAGGGCAGAATCATCATACCCGCCGCAGGAGAAGAACAGGAGCAGCGCAAGGATTATCGAAGGAATATGCATTTTTGCTTTTATGGTCATTTTCAAGTCAGGTTAATCTTAAAATCAAGCCGGCCCGGTTAGGGCCGGCCTGAAAAACTCATATCGAGAAGATACTACTTGTCAAACTCAGGGCTGTTAGTACCTGCCTTCCAAGAGAGGAAGTCTTTAGGAGTCGTGGTAACCGACGTGATCCATGCGTTGAGGGCGGCTACTGGAGTATCGTAGTCTTTGCCATCGATAATGACTGCATTCTCAAAGAAGCCGTCAGCCTGAACCTGTCCGGTCACATCGCCGACTACACCTGCAGGAGTATTGGCAGGAGTGTCAGTCGCTATAGGAAGACCGGTCTTCTTGCTGTACAGGTAATTGAAGATAGCGTAACGGCCAAGGCAGGAAACGATTTCAGCACGTAGTTTAGCATCGTACTCATTGGCTTCCCCAGTGACAGGTTTCACTGCACCGGCATTGAATACATTGTAAATACGGATCTTCTGGTTGTATCCAACAATACCAGCGGCATAAGGTCCTTTGTCATCATCATAAGCGGTTGCATCATAGAGGATCTCTCCATCGTTATAGCAGTTGAGGATACGGATCGTAGCGGCATCAGCCACCTGGCCTGCAGGGTATGCGCTCGTAGCCCATCCAACGATACCTGCGAGCACATACGGAGCCTTGACGGTACCATGGTTCTCGCAGTTACGGATTATGAATCCGGAATTCTCGAAACGATCGAAGCAGACACCGATAATACCTCCGGCCCTGTAAAGCTTACACTCGACAGTACCCTTGTTGATACACTTGTCCACAAATCCCTTTTGGCAGTTGTTCATAGGGACGGCACGCATTCCTATAACACCACCGACAGCCTGTCCAGGACCGCTGATGGAACCTTCGTTGACGCAACTTGTCATCTGGACACAACGGTTTCCTGCACCATTGTAATACTCTTCAGCAAGACCAGCGATTCCACCGACAGCACTGGTATTGTTGAATCCATAGTTGTAGAATCCGGTATTGACCATACCCGTACTCACGACGTTTCCTGTGTTCTTGCATCCTGTGACAGTGATGATACCATTGGAAATACCCGCATTGAGCATACCTGCGATACCTCCGACAGCTGCACGACCTGTAACATTACCGCTATTGGTATCGTCAATATTGTTGGTATTGGTGTAACACCATCCGACAATACCACCGGCAAAGTCGTTGGAGGCAGTCACGGTAGCCGTATTGACAGACTTCTTGCTTGTACTCCAATACAATGCACCTACAACACCCGCAACCTTGGAAACACCTGAAACAGTACCCGAGTTAGAGCAGTTTTCAACAGTGGAATTCTGGGTCCATCCGGAAATACCTCCAATGGCCGTAGTAGAGATGGTACCATAACTGGTATAATTGCTTCCGTCAAGATAGCACATCCTATGGGCATTCACCTTCATGAGGAGCACCCTTCCGCAATCGGCAGTACCGGTAATCACACCTGAATTGGAGCAATCCTTGATATTCACAAAGTAAGCATAGCCCAGGATACCTGCGACATTGGTCTTACCCGTCAATGCTCCGGAGTTCTTGCAGTTGGTAATATCGGTATAGCAAGCATAACCTGCGATACCCGAAACCTGATTGGCACCATCAATCTTGGCAGCTGATTCACAGTTTTCAATGGTCACCCTTTCATCGCTCGTTCCCTTCGAGTAAGCCACGAGACCTGCCGCATAGTTACCGGTGGTAACGGCCGTTCCGGAGACCTTTACGTCCTTGACAACCGCACCTTCTCCGAGGAGACCGAAGGCGGCAATGTAGTTGACACTCTTGCTGTTGTCTCCGTCAAGATTCAGAGCGACAGTATGGTTGTTACCCAGGAAGGTTCCCTTGAATGCCGCCTGCTCATCTGCAGCGATGTAGTAGCCGACAGGTGTCTTGACATCTTCCAGGTCTGAAGAAAGGCTGACAAATTTGCCTTCATAAGGGTTTCCGAGATTAACTGAAGCAGTGAAAGCTACATATTCAGCGTAGCTACTGATGACATATGGATTTCCTTCAGTTCCTTCTCCGGTAAGACCGGTGGAAAGGCTGCTTCCGATGCTGCCCATATCCACGATCGTGTTCAAGGCAATCTCATTGGCCTTCGTCGAGGTGAGGGTCTGGTAACCACCGTTGCCACGGAGCGCGGTAGCGGTGAAGTTCTCGGCATAGGTACCCGGAGCTACAGGGATATAGTAATCTCCGTCAACACCACCTACTGCTACGGTAGCGGACTTGGTGCCTGATACTGCGGTCAGGGCAGGAGCGTCCCCGCTAAGATCGACGGTATAGGTTCCAACCATAGGATTCTGGGCACTGAACTGAAGGATCTCAACCACATTGCCGGAGTTGACCTTGAGCTTGAGGATAGCCGTAGCGTTACGCATCCTGAGGGTAGTTCCGCCTTCACCGGTCTGCGCTACGCAGATATTCGCGCTTGCAAACAAACCATCAGGGTTGCTAGGAATCTTGATTCCAATCTTTCCTTCAGAAATACCATTGGCCGCCTCAACTGGATAGACAGCGAAGTACTCTTTGTCCTTCATCTGAACCTCGACATCGATGGATGCTTTACCCGCATCGGCCTCCGAGATGGTAATATCATTGTAGAAAGTACCCGTACTGTTGTAGATACGGACCTTGTCGCCTGCCACCCAAGCGGTCTTGCCGTCTACAAGAGCCGTCCTGGTTGCATCGAAAGCGAGGGTAAGGGTTGTGGTTTCCTCCGGATTGACCGGCTGAAGCACTTCCATCTCCGCCTGCTGGCATGAAGCGACTGCAAATACACTTGCCGCAGCAAGAAGGTATAAATATATCTTTTTCATATTCTGGTCATTTTGAAGTTAGTCATTACCAAGTCCACTGGCCATTGCCGTAATCCTCGAGACCACCGAGCCCAAGGACTGATTTAGGAATGAAGATCCCGAATATCCCGTCGAGGGCATTCTGTTCGGAATCAGTAAGTTCAGGAGCACCTGACTTTGCGATGTTGAAGCCCCTGAAGTTGAAGCTGCCCCACCAGGCATCGGTCACTTCGACCACACCGGCAGTGACATTGCCAGGCCTTGAAGCCGAAGCCGTTGCAGTACCAAGGGCGGTCCAGGCGTCAGGACGGTATTGATAGCCTTCCATAACCACGATCAAGGTTCCGATAGGAATCTGGGCCTTCGGGAAGATATGGGTGGAAGCGAACTTCTTGAGGTTAGCATCCGAAGCCGCTGTTCCGTTGAAACCGGTCTTGAGGGTGGAACTCTCAGTGGATGCAAAGTAAGCATTATGGATGATGGTTATCGGTACCTCGACATAGTCTGCAGGATTGTAGCCGGCAGCCGTGATCATATTCTTGGCACCTGCGGCATCGGCGAGTTTGGTCTTCCGCGGCAGATAATTCACGCTCTCAGTCACCTTGAACGGATTATCGATGGCGCTGTTGACGGCCTCCTTGATTGCTGGCAGGTAATAAGATTCGTACTTGTATCTCTCAGGGTTGAATGTGTAGCTTACACCGTCGATACTCTTGCCGGTTATCGCCTTTGCCCAAGTGAGAGCATCTGCGAGACGTCCGACGTTCACAGAGAGATTGACACCGTTGCTTGTCAGGTTGTCCTCGAAGAAACTCGTACGGAGGTTCTGGACAGCCGTTCCTACAGGGATGATCTTCTCGAAATCTGCCTTGCCCTCGATCTTGTTCTTGACTGCAGTGACGATTGCATCATACATTGCATTCTGATCATTGTCATAAGCCTTGAAGCCAGCGTTGGTTGAAGAGGCCTGGTAAGCCCAAGTCATATGCCAGGCGAAAGGAACATATTCGCAACTCTTGCGAACCGTCTCCACGATCTTGGTAATGCCTGCGTCGAATGTCGCGTCATTGCCACCATCGGCTATGGTCTGTCCTAGGATTACATAATCCCAATCGTCCGGAGCAAGGACATCGGTCACGAGGGTGTCCACATTATTCCAAGTTCCTTCAGCGTTGGTGTAGTAATACTTAAGTGTGGCATTCTCTGCTGAGAAAGCCTCAGCCTGTGCGTCCAGATTGTCGTCCACAAGGAAATATCCTAACTTGAGATTGGTGTAGCCAAGTTCAGCAAGTACCGATGGAAGATCCTGCATGGCGTCCACGACTGCGGAATTAGCTACAGCGAGAAGCTTGAGAGTGTGAGGATCGACGTTGGCAGGCTTCTGTGTAATGGTCACCGTAGCCTTGACATTAGGATCAGACTTCGAGCTGAAGGTGATGGTACCTTCCCTCGGTGCACCGGTATCATTAATGTCGATCTCGATCACATAGCCTTCGGAAGTGACTTCCTTGACCCTCATCCATCTGGCGTCAGGTGTAACTACTACTTCATCATTGCTGGTCACAGGGATGACGATTGTCATTCCGCGAGGGTTGACAGTCCTGTCTTCAGCATTTACTGTGATCGTAGCATCTCCAGGAGCCTGGATTATTTCGACAGTCTCTGTGAGAGTCGTGCTCTTGATGGTAACGATGCCCCTGCGCTCCTTCGGAAGCGGATTGGTACGATAGCCAACAGTTACTACGTGAGACTCAACGGCTCTCGTGGAAGCCACGTAAAGCCATTCTTTTGCATCGTCGGAAACGGTTGCAGTGAATTTGTAATTCGCCTGCAAGTCGATGTCCAGCGTTCCTTCATTCTTGTCCACGGAATAGGTCTTGGTAGGAACCGTGAGAACCTCTTCCTCTGGTGGCTCCGGACCAGGTTGCGGTTTCTCTTTACAAGAGAATGCAAATACTGTTGTAAGAGCCAGGAGAACTAATAATCCTTTCTTCATGGTGTTTAAATATTAAGTAAATAGTGTTATGAATTAATCTTTAGGTTCGACATAACCGAAAGCCTCGAATTCCCAGAGATCGATGAATCCGGTGCTGTTGAATGAATTACGGAATACAATCGCGACATAGCGTCCGGACTGCAATACATCCGGTGTGAATTCTTGCACAGCATCGTTCGTATTCAGGGTAGCCTGCAATACAGGTTCTCCGAAATCCCTGGCATAATTAGTATTGTCAGGATTGAATTTCGTATCGCTCACATAAACATTGACAGCACGTATATAACGGCGTGTCTGCCCGTCGGGATCTGGATCTTGATAAAATATGAAATGATTGAAAGTCTGCGCGTTATCGCCGCTGAGCTTTGTATCAATTACCAAAATCTTCGGAAATTTGTTCCTGTATGCTGCAGCATTGGAACTGAACCAGCGGCTGTTGCTATCATCCTTGATACCGTCCAGTATCAACTCCGGCTTGAAATTATCACGGATCTGGTTAGCCGTGACTGACACTGTGGCTACGTTTCCGTCCACATTGGTAGCTATAGGATATGGAGACCTTATCCAGTTGGATGTCCACACCGTATCGATTCCTCCGGCAGGACAGAAGGCAGACTGATACTCGAAATACTCCCACTTCTTCGCATCAGGAAGGATGATCTCGTCTTTGTCGGAAGTCAAGTAAACCTTTGTTTCGACGGTC